>Ga0129342_1000493_pt1 | contig 16843 bp, 10 predicted proteins | sample CPBDNA_5_FD_94426 | JGI IMG/M metagenome (GOLD analysis project Ga0129342, IMG submission 94426) | Freshwater to marine salinity gradient microbial communities from Chesapeake Bay, USA - CPBay_Sum_15_0.2_DNA | ecosystem: Environmental > Aquatic > Marine > Coastal | place: USA: Chesapeake Bay...
TCAATATCGACGGGGGGTGCTGCGATGAACGCAACGATGAAACAAATAGTAGCAGCAAGCAGGCAAGGAATCATCAGGACTCCAAACCAACCAACATAAAGACGATTGTCGGTTGAGGTGACCCAGTTGCAGAATTGTTCCCAAGTATTCGATTGTTGTTGACGTGAAAGTGTAGCAGTCATTGTTTTAAACAGTTAGTAAGACCATCAGGGAAATGGTGGAGTTACTATGCTCCCGCCACCCTCAGGCGGGATATGAGAGACGTGCTTTATACACCCTATAGGTCTCGGTTTGGGGTGTTGACAACAAAAACGGAATGTTACAGGTCCTTAAAGAACCGTTACATTCCGTAACGTGTTGATGTATTTATAATAACACTAAGGTCTCGGTCCTGTCAACCCCCCCAATCAGATCAGATCTGGATAGATGCGAATGGTGTTGCCCATACCAGAATGAGATGTACACTGATAGTAGAGGGTGTTAGGTGCATTGAAGGGGACCTCAAATACAATTGTACCAGTCGCAGCACCGTTATCAGTTACACCATGGTTGTATGCAGTTCCACCATCAGATACTCTAATCTCAAATGGATGGGATCCACCAGACTGGTTATTGAATGCGTACTTCTGACCTCGTGCCAGATAAAGAACTGGATCATTAGTCGTTACGGTGAATCCAATTCCAGTAAAGGTGTAATCGGTAGATGCATTATCACCAAGAGTCCAAGTAGGATATGATTCAACACCAGTTAATGTAGATCCATCACCAGAGAATGATGTTGCAGTAAGAATACCAGTTACAACTACTCCAGTTGGAGTGGTTCTAAACTTCTCACCATTGTCGTAGTAGAGTTTGACATCAGAGTTCTCATTGAACTGAGCGAGGGTCTCAAATGAAGCATTCTCAATCTTCAATTGATTTGTTCTGATAGTCAACTCACCAGTTGGATTGTTCTCTTTGATGAAGGAGTCTGTTCCGTCATGCTCAAATACCAATCCAGTAGAAGCATCGCCAACGCTAACGGTGCTTGCAGTAAGAATACCAGTTACAACTGCACCAGTGTTTGTGGTTCTAAATTTAAGAGCATTGTCATAGTAAAGATCTACTGATCCACCATCAGTAAAGGTTGCCATTTTTTGATGGAAAGTGCTCCTCCTAATCTCAACTCTTCCTGTAGCATTTCCAGGAGGAGTTTGAATATAAAGATTAGATGATGATGAAGCACATCCAATAAATCCGTTAACTCCATTATAGTTTATATTGAGACCTTCGCCACGATTAGTTCCAAATCGCAATTGATCAAAATCATCAATATTAACACTATTTGAAAATGTAGTAACTCCACTTACATTCAAGTTTTGAGTTTGTGTGGTTCCATAAACCGTTGCACCATATCCAGTGGTCTGAATTCTCAGAGCATCTGCATAATAAAGATTGGCATCTGCATTGGTATTAAACAGAGCAGACTTATTACCACTAGTATCACTAACTCTTATAGCAGTTCCATTTGACTGAATTTGCAGTTCACCAGTTCCAGAATCTCTGATAATAGAATCAGAACCACTATGCCAAATCTGAAGGTCATTAGTATCACCAATATTCAGGACATTATTATCACCAAGGTAAACATTGTTTTGGAATGTGGCGATTCCAGACGAGACAAATTCTGTTGTGGTGATTCTTGTTGCGCCACTTACAGAAGCAGCATCTACGTTTGTTAAACCAGATCCATCACCAATAAATGATGTAGCATACATGGTCCCAGTAACGGTGACACCAGCACCAATCGTAGTAAGTTTTACTGCATTATCTTTGTAGAGTTTTGTTCCCGTACTATCAGCACTAATTAATGATCCCTTACCAGCATATGGATCGGTTACTAAAAATTCTTTTGTTTCAATATCTAAGACAGCATTAGTATTGCCCGCACCACTCTTAATTGCATTACGAATTGTTCCTGCAACATCCGCAGAATCAATTGTCATGTGGGTTACTGCAACACCAGCATTGGTTGTACCAATGTCAATGGTTCCAGTTGCATGAATAGTATTAAAAAATGATGTTCCAGTGGTATCAATACCTGCTTGAGATCCGCCACCACCAGGGAGATTGGTTAATCCAGATCCATCACCATAGAAAGTTGCTGCGGTTACAGAGGAAGAAGCAGATACATTTGATAAAGATACTGCACCAGTAATACTAACTCCAGAATTAGTTGTCTGAAGTTTTAAATCCGCACCATGATAAAGAAGTACCCCATTATTACCAGTTGTTGGTATTAATTGAATATTAGTATTATTATTCAAGACCAGTCTTGGTCCAGATCCACCACCACCCTGTACCGTGAGTGGAGAATTTGTTTTTAGAATATTCTGTCCGCCGTTATATATTTGGAGTGGAGATACTCCTCCCCCCAAAAATACATTTGAATTAAATGTAGATACTCCAGAGACTGTAATAGATTCTGTACTAATTGTAGTGGTGCCAACACCAACTCCTCCACCACTGATTCCTGTTAAGTTAGAACCATCACCATAAAGAGTAGTTGCAGTTAATACACCAACGACACTAACATTTCTTCCTACCTGAAGATCTGTACTAATGGCAACATTAATGCCATTTAAATTGATGTTATTAGGACTAGAGATCGTAGGAGTACCAGCAGATCCAACGATATTGATTTCCCTTACACCAAAAGCTCTATCTGCCATTATTCAAAACACGGTTTTTTAGTATTTATTATTGATAGGATATTGTGACGTTACCAGTAACACTCATTCCACCACCCTCAAACATTCTTCTACCACCAACAATTACAACTGGTTGACTTGGTGTTGATTCATTACCAGTCTCTGCATCGTAAATAATGATTGGAGTAGATCCCTCAAGACTGTTAACGTCTGCCCAAGGACCACCACTAATATCACCAGCACCAGATACTGCAGTGTCTTGTCCATAATGAAAATCAGCACTGGATTGTACTTGTAATGTAGTAACTCCAACAGGTTGGTTATGTCCTCTCAACCAATTCCTAACATCTTGCCATCCCCAGTCACGATTGTTCTCTAATTTAGTTGCGATTAGTCCACATGCAACAGGACATGCTGCACTTGTTCCACTAAATTTATTATCATAATAATAAGTAAATCCACTCTGTCCACTTGGTACAGAATCATGTCGAGCATATCCAGATCCACTTACATTAACTGCAGTAAGGATACCATCAGCAGCAGCATAGCAATCAATTTCTGATCCCATATCACTATAGGTTACCTTCCTCTCTCGATAACCTTGTGCAGAACTATACTCATCATCAAGAGCACCAATATTAATAACAGGATAAGTATAAATGGTTCCACCAACACCAGTTCTAGTCATTCCACCTTGCTGTGGAAATCCTCTTCTATTGGTATATGGATATGTTCTCAAACCAAATTCATAGAAGAAGTTTGCTCCAACAGTAACTCCAAGTCCAGTATTCCAATAGTTGTCAAAGTCTGGATGATCAGAACTTGTCTGTTTTTGGTTACTATTTCCTGCTGCTCCAACAAAAATAACACCAGCATCAATCAACTCATCCAATGCTTGTGTTGTTGAGTTAGGAAGCATCTCCCCTTTCATTCTATAACTATCACCCCAATATCCAACCCATCTCATAAATCCTGGTTTTGTATTTGAACTACTATAAGGACTACGAGATGAAGAAGAGGAATAAGATACTCCACTAGCACCGCGATAATAGTAATATGCAGTATCACTGGGGACAGCGCGATATCCCCAACTGTTAGAACAGATTGTGGGATCCTTTGTTCCGTATTCTGGATTAACAGGTTTCATTTGATGGAACAATTTCTGAGCATCAAAACCTGCTTCGATACCAGAACTAAATGATCCATATAAATTCAATACCCACTTGTTTGCATTATATGCCCACCCCTGTGTTCTACCAAAAGTTGCAGCAGCACACTGAGTTCCATGAGTACTATTATAAGCAGTGCTAGTGTTTGATCCATTAGAATTGGCTCTAGTATAAGAAGTACTAACCAAAGCAGTTCCAAAAGTGGTAAATCCGACTGAACGATATGTAGTAGTGTTATTTCTCCACCAATCCACTGCAACACTACTAACAGGAACAACTGTTCCATCCCATCTAGTTTCTAATCTATTACCTGGATCAGCATTAAAAAAGTCAGGATCAATATAGTAAGGAGCATCAACAATCAAATCTAAAACATAGCATCTGCCATTTGGATCAAGAACATTACCCTCAATCATGTCTTGGGGACCAAAGATATATGGATCACCGTCAGGGTTCGTAGTGTTCTTATTAATATCAGCAATATCAGATGGATTATAAAATTCAATATGACCTAACCAAAATCCTTCATCAGCAACAATCACGTCAACATTTTTTCCTGTAGCAAATTTTGGGATTCTATTATTAAAAATACTTGCCGCAGAAGATGTGGTATTTCCCTGAGAGAATACCCAAGGGTCTTGCTTTTGTGAATGACGATACAATTGAAATCCACTACGAGTCATAGTTTTGTAGTCAGTCGCTCCACCAGTAGTTGGAATCAAACTAAATGGTTGCCATGCGCGATAATGAGTAGTTACACCAACATATCTAAAATCCTGAACTGCTGCCTGCAACTCTAATGCAGGTGGAGAATGATCTTCCATTGCTTCATGACAATAGGAGACCTTTTCATGTGCCTCGACTAATGCCGCTTCCTCATCAGTTAAAAGATAAACTGCTCTGGTAGGACTATGCTCTTTTAAATCATCAACAGCAACAGCATCAGATGGAATGTTATCCTCCAATGTTCCATCCTGTGTCAGAAGTTCATGAATGTACTGCCAATCTTCTGGAGCAGTACATCCAACGGCGTAACGCTTTTTTTCCATATCTTATCAGAGCAGAGTTCCTCTAGAGAATCTATATGTAGTTATACCAGTTGTTCCTGTTAATGGTGTTACTTGTAACTGACAGGTTCCACTACTAATGGTAGAAGCAACTGATACAAGTGGATCAGTAGACGAATGCATAATTGCATATTCATTAGAGTATGCTCCGACACCATCTTGCATCACAAGAATCTTCTGTGATTGGATTCCATTTGCATGTTGAATGTGGAGGGTGTATTCAGCAGTCTTAAAGTCATTTGTGGAGACATTGAACTGATCTATAACTGCAGGTGTTCCTACTACAGCAATAAATGTTCCAATTCCAGATTGAAGTCCAAGGATTCCAACCTGCAGATCTGATCTTGGAAGTTCGGTCTTAATACCAACCGCAGATGTAGTGTGAATGCCAGCAGCATTATCAATAAACTTACCACCACTACCAACACCACCAGTAATAGTTACTGTCGCAGTACCACTAGCAAATGTAGTTGTAACAGCAGCACCAACAAAATTGATCGTTGTTGCTGTTCCGACTAAACTTCCTTCATCCTGAACAACAACACCAGATCCAACAGAGACAACTCCAGTCAGATTAGAACCATCCCCATAGAATGCGGTGGCAGTGACAATACCAGTTGCCTTAATATTACCACTAACAGAAAGTCTCTCATCGGGAGTTGTATCATTAATTCCAACATAACCATATGTGGCTCCTGAAGTAGGAGAACCACCATTAATGGTAACAAAATCACCAGTATCTACTGCTCCACCACCTTCTCCTTGAATTCTAAAATTAGGAACGTTTTGGAAACATCTCAATCTAAAGAGAAGAGCAGGACCAGCACTACTGTCATACTGCATGTATGCATAGTTCTCTGAAGCATCCGTGTCTTGTAATCTCCAAGTAGGTGTTGCTCCTTGAATGTTTATATCATCAACACAAGTAATTGTTCCAACAGATATGTTTGGAGAACCAGTGAGTCCTTGTGCAACAGTTGCAATTCCCGCAACATCAGCGTAAGAAGCAGCGCCAATATTGACATTACAAATGCCGTTTAAAATACTGGCAGTAACTTGATTACCAATGAAATTAATTGTCGCTGCTGTTCCAACTGGACTTCCTTCATCTTGGATAACAACACCAGAACCAGCAGCAACGATTCCTGTCAATCCAGAACCATCACCAACAAACTGAGTTGCAGTTACAACTCCAGTGAAGAAGGTTGGTGTTTGAACGAATAATCCACCATGTCCATTTGTTGTACCAATGCCAACTCCTCCATCCATGCCAAACGCTTGGAGTGCCAGAGAGACACCACTATTAGAGCGTATATTTCTTACATAACCATTATTCTCTAGAACCAAACTACCTGAAGATCCAAATGGCATCCACAGATCGCCACCATAAAGTCTTACATCTCCAGCAATATCAAGAGAGTATGATGCATTTACTGGTAGTCCAACACCAATATTACCACCAACACAATAGATATCTCCAGTCTCAAGAGTTCCTGTTATATTTACATCATTGAATGTAGATGTTCCTGTAGTATTAACACCACTACTTCCAGTTGCAGTGACAGTTACAGTTGCAATGCCACCATTTACTGCTGCCGATATTCCAGCCCCAACAAAGTTGATTGTTCCCGCAATACCTAATGGAGATCCTTCGTCATTAATGTAGATGCCAGAAGCACCAACAGACACATTAGTCAATCCAGAACCATCACCAACAAATTGAGTTGCAGTAAGGATACCACCCACAGTAGCATTGGTACTGATGGCAACAGTTGGTGCGTTTAAACTCAAGTTGCCAGGACTTTCTATGACTGGAGATGCTCCCTGATCTCCAATCAAATTCAGTTCCTTAACACCAAATGCTTTATTATTTGACATGATCCTTTTTTAGATATTTATTAGTTTGCAACCCCTTATCGTAATTCCAGATCCAGGAGTTATCTTCATAGTCTCTTGTTTTGGAGCAACTAATGGAGTCGATGGAGTCTCATTGCCAGTAAGAGCATCCCACATAACTATTGCATCCATTCCTTGAATAGATCTAAGATCACTCCAATCGCTGGATGTGGCAGTATCTGCCTCTGGACCATAATAAAATACAGTAGAGGACTGTATTCCTACAGTATTTTTTAACCAATTTTGAATATCAATTCCAGTCCATGTACGATTGTATTGCAGTTTGGTAGCAATAAAACCACATGCCACTGGACAAGCAGCACTAGTTCCATTAAAAGATGCATCTACATCTAAAGCTCCATTTGTAGTATCGTATCTATTATAGGTTGTTCCTGGAGTTGTATCTCCAGATGCCGCAAGAGTCTCATCTGCTGGGGCAAATAGCGCAACAAGATTACCCATATTGGTATATGTTGCCATCTGCTCTTGCCCGCCAGATATATTATCATCAAGAGCAGCAACTGGAATTGTTGGATATATTATATTTCCCTCCCCATCATCAAAAGCACCAATTTGCCCAGGGAATCCCTGTCTATTATGAGTATTATATGCAGTGTATCCAAATATACTTCTAGTAGAAGAGGTTAATGGAGTGCTTGCTGATGATGCCCAATAATTGTTATAATCTGGATGATCAGACTTGACTAGTTTTTGTCGTGAGTTGCCAGCAGAGCAAACAAATATTACTCCCGCATTAATCATCTCGTCACCAGCAGTAACCATAGAGTTTGGAGCATACTCAGATCTTATACTAGTCTGAGCAACATTACTCATAAATGCAGGTTTGCTGCTATACGATATTCCACCAGTGCCGTCTGTTCCTACACGATAATAATAATATCCAGAGGTTAATACACTACCACGATATCCAAAACTATTACTAGTTACTGTGGGATTTCTATTCCCATAGGTTGGATTTACTGGTTTATTTGAGTGAAATATTTTTGTAATATCAAAATATTGTTCTGTTCCACTTCCAGACGTTCCATAAGAATTGATAAACCACTTCTGAGAATTAAATGCCCAACCATGAGTTCTACCATATGTAAGACTTGCACATGGAGTTCCATGATATCCACCATTAGTATGAAGTGCGCTATCACTGCCATTACATGCTGCTCTAGTGTATGAAGAAGTAACAGATACTGTTCCGATCGATTGGAATTCTGCAGACCTATTACTAGAAGTACTCCACCAGTTTCTTGCTTCTGTCTCTGTTGGTACAACAGTTCCATCCCAACGAGTAGTGAGTCTCGTTGCTGGATCTGCATTAAACCAGTCTGGATCAATATAATAAGGAGCATCTAAAACTAGATCCAAAACATCACATGTTCCGTTAGGATCTAGCGCATTACCACCAACATAGTTTGTTGGGTTAGATGAATTTGGTGCATTTCTTCTGAATTCAGAATGCCCAAACCAACAACTCTCATCAGATACAACTACATCTACATCAGATCCATCACCATAATATTCTAATCTACTTGTAAATACTGTGTTATCATCACCATCAATTACCCAAGGATCATCCTTTTGCATACAACGATACAATTGAAATGATGCCCTGTTCAAGTCCGAAGCATCTTCAGTGAGAAGACCACCCCAATCACGATATTGTTTAGCAGGAGTACTGTACCTAAAAGTTTTAGATATAGAATCAACAAGATCGTTGGGATCTGGTGCAAAAGTACCAAGATATTGGGAGCAATCTAAATTTACATATCGAACTCTAGCATCTGTTTTTAATGACTCTGCCTCAGCATCAGTCAAATAATATACAGCTCTAGTAGAACTATGTGATTTTTCATCATAACACTCTATACCACCAGCAAGAAGACTACTATGAATACTATTCCAATCTTCTGATGTATGTCCACCCACTGCATATAATTTTTTACCTTCACCTGCAGGTACTTTTGGTTCAGTCTCTTTCCATTCAGAATATTTAAATTGAGAGTTGTGAATAAAGTGGTTTGAATTGTTAATCACCTATCAGACTCCTTCTACTAAATTCTTAGTAAAGCGATATGTAGTTACACCAGATATTCCAGACTCTGGTGTTGCCTTGATTAAAATATTTCCTTGACTATATGTAGCGGCAATAGACACCATTTGTACAGGATGATACATGATTGCAAACTCTTGATAATATGCAGTTGTATCAATGCCTGCTCCACCATCATGAAGAACCAAGATCTTTTGGGTTTGTCTAATAGTTCCAATTCCCAATGTAATGAGATATTCACCACTAGAATATGCAGAAGCAGAGAAGGAATCCAGTTGGACTTCGACTCCAGGAGTTGCCGCAAATGTACCTACACCAGTCGCTAATCCACCACCAGAAGAGGTGATTGTAACAATGCCAGCAGATGCAGGAGTTACACTAAGACCAGTACCGAAGTTAATTGTAGCAGCAACACCAACACCGACGCCATTATCCTGAATAACAACCCCAGATCCTACCGCAGTAACACCAGTCAATCCAGAACCATCACCAACAAAACTTGTTGCGGTTACAACACCAGTAGCATTGATACCACCAGTCACTAATGTTTCAGTTGTGCTAATTCCTGTTGCGGTTGCACTAATTGTTACGGCACCAGTAGATCCACTGACAGTGATTCCAGTGCCAGCAATAATTGAGGTTGGAATGTTGGTAAGTGATGCGCCACTTCCAGAGAATGCTATTGCAGTGATAATTCCAGTTGAACCACCAATACGTACATTATTGGATACCCACAGTTCATTAATTCCAGGATTGAACTGCAGGGCACCAGTGTCAACCATGGTGCGAACATACTGGTTACCACCAACCTGTGTATAAAGTGTGGGAATATTGTAGAATGCATTATCATCAGCAGATTCTTGAACATAGAATGGTCCATCAAATCCAGTGGTTGCCTTGATAACATCTGCAGTAACAATGCCAGCAGCAGTGATATTCTCGGTAACCTTTAATGATCCACCAACATGTAGTCTCTCATCAGCAGTGGTGCTACCAAAAGATACATATCCATGGTTATATGCCCCAGGAGATCCCCCCTGCATATACATGAGATACTGAGTGTTATTAATTCCACCACCCGCTTCAGACTGCCAGATGAAGTTTGCAGTATTGCTGAATGCTCTGGTTCTAAACAGTACTGAATTATTTGCAGATGAATCAAACTGCATATATGCATAATTCTCAGCAGCATCACTGTCTTGAACTCTGAGTGTAGGAGTAGCGCCCTCAACTGAGAGGTCATCTCTTACGGTAACTCTGTCACCAAAGGAAGATGTTTGACCAGCACCAACGAACAATCCACCAGTTGTATTGATCTCACCAACAGTGATATTTGGCGTTCCTGTAAGATTGGAAGCAATACCAGCAACAGCAGCATATCCAGAAGTTACCGACTCAGTTGCATAACTTGCCGTACTTGCAACACCAGCAACAGAAGCAAAACTTGCAGTACCAGTAAATGTTCCTTTAAATTCTTGTGCTGTAACAATACCCGTTAAAACGGCAGATCCATTGACTTGAAGATTACCAAATACAGTAACACCGATTCCAGAGGTAGAGAACTTCAGTGCATTATTATAATAAAGATTTGCCTCAGCATTTGCCTTAAAGGATGCACCGAGTTCAGTTGCTGTTGCTCTAATGTATACACCATCAGTTCCAGTGTTTGTCAGGTACAGAGCACCATCAAAATCATTATTGATTATATGGAATCCAGTAGCACTATTATTAGTACCCCAGAAGATATCACCATAGTTATTAACACCAATAGATCCAAATCTTGCCGTTGCAGATGAATCAAGAGTAAGGGTATAACCATTACTCATTGAGACATTTTGAGTAATATTTGAGGTTAAATATGAAGACAGATTTGGTGGGGTATAAGTAAATACACCAGAAGTATTATCATAAGAAAGAGAGGAAACACCTATTGGTGCAGTTGTAACTGATAGATCAGACAGTCCAATACCAGTACCACCAGCACCAGTAAGGTCTGCTGCTGCTTGCCACTCACTACCAGACCACTTCAGAACCTGACCAGCAGAAGGAGATGGTGCATTAACGTCAAGAAGACTGTTGAGGTTGGTAGCACCAACACCAGTCAGTTGAGAACCATCACCACGGAAGGATTGTGCAGTTACAATTCCAGCGAAGATTGCACTGGAAAGTCCAACAATATCGTTTGCAGTAACTTTACCAACAAAGGTACTAACACCATTTACATTTAAATTATTAACAATATCTACTTGACCAAGTTCAGAATCAAGGTATAGAGGACCATTGACACCGTAAATATTATTAAGACCAAAAGTTCCAAGTCTCAGATTGCTAAACTCAGCACTAGTAGCAGTAACAATTCCTGCAGAGAGTGTTCCGCTAGTTCTAAAGTCAGCAGTGCCAATAGACACATTTGCTTCACCAATATCATAGTTAACAAGTCTTACCCAATTGCCAGAGTGTGCATAGTATGCTCCACCTGTAGCATGTACATGAGCAAATGCACCATGATAAGTTCCAGCGTCAGGAAGATCTGCATAGGTTGCATACAGGAATGGCATGATGTTGCTGGTTGCAGCACCAACAAATCTAGTCGCTGTCAGAATACCTACAACACCAGCACCACTATCAGTTGTAGAGAACTTAAGAACACTATTATAGTAAAGATCTACTCCACTCCAACCACTATTGAATACAGCAGACTTTTGTCCACCACCATTTTGAATTTCTAAACTTCCACCATATGCAGTAACACGATTACCATGACGAATGATGCCCATGGATCCTGCAAAATTAGTAGATGCAAGATCAAGATAACTTTCAGTTAGAGTTACTGGATTGCCAGTCTCTACTTGATACAGACGAATATCTTCGTTATCACCAACGTATATTCTCTCTTTTGCATACAATCTAGATGCAAACAGACCTGTAGATCCGATACTTAGATTTCCATTAGTTACACTAACAGATCCAGTAAATGCAGCACCAGCAAGAGATGCCTTTGTACCAATCAGATTGGTAGTTGTAGTTGCAAAGTTAGGATCATCTCCAAGTGCTGCTGCAAGTTCATTAAGAGTATCTAATGTTGTTGGAGCAGAGTCCACCAGATTTGCAATCTGCTGAGAAACATAAGCAGGAGTTGCAATACCAGTCAGACCAGATCCATCACCAAAGAAGGCACCAGCAGTAATAGTTCCAGTAGTGTTTACACTGGTAGAACTACCAATACCAAATACAACGTTACCAAAGTCGGCAATCTGAGATGTTGTAATACCAGTCAGAGATGCACCGCTTCCAGAGAAGGAAGTTGCATAGTGAGTACCATAGGTTGTAGCACCAGTTCCCAGGGTTTCTAACTTAAGGAGATTATTGTGGTAGATATATGATCCACCACCATCCATAAACTTGGCACCAAATGCAGTATTATTGAACTTGATATTTACATTTGTACCGTTAGAGTTCAGAACAAGATCACCTGTTCCAACTTCACTCACATATGAGTCTGCACCATCATGGTAAACTTGAAGATCCGCACTATTACCAAATACTGCTCTTCTGTTATCATCGAAGGTAGCATTGGTTTTAAAGGTTACAATACCAGTGAATACTGTATTACCACCACTAAAAGTAAGACCAGTAATTTGAGATCCATCACCAACAAATGAAGTTGCTGTGATAACACCTACACTCAGTCCACGAGTGGTTGTATTACCCAATGCCAAAATGCCATCGAGGTTTTGAGATTCTGCAGTCAGGTATACATTTGAATCTGTAGATCCATCTGCTTTAAGGAATTGGTTGGATAGACCACCCGCCTTAATAAACTGACTTGCAGTTACTACGCCAGAAACAGTAATTGATTCTGTACTAATGCTAGTTGTGCCAACACCAACAGAGAGACCTGTCAGGTTAGATCCATCTCCGTAGAAGGTTGTACCTGTAATAGAACCAGCAACAGATACATTGGAAGAATCAAGAGAGATTGCAGTGAGAACACCAGCAACTCTTACATCACCACTAAAGTTGCCAGTATCTCCAGTAAGATTTTCAAGTTCAGATACTTTTACTTCATTGAGGGTAACCGTTCCAATACCAATGGTATTATTATCCCCATCAATCGTTACAGTACCAGATCCTACAGTGAGTACACCAACAATTCTGACATCACCATCTACAACCAGAGCAGTAGTTGCACCGCCAACAACAACACTGCCAGCAAAAGTAGATACACCAACACTCATTCCAAGGTCGGAGGTATTACCCAGACCAAGAACATTATTCAGAGTTTGAAGTTCTGTTGTAATGCCAATAGGACCAACATCAGAGAATACAAACTTTCTGGTGGCATGATCATACTTCAGATACTTGCCATCATACAATGATGGATTAGTTGCAATACCAACAACGTCATCAAGATACTTCAGTTCTACTTCACCGCCACCACCAAGGGTAGCAAGTTGTGTAGAGATTCTATCTAAGAATAAAGAGTAATGTTGCTTTAACTGATCAAAAGTTACAAAATCAGTCTTAGCAAGAGGATCTCCACCTTGAGGAGAACCCGTAGGTTCATTCAGTAATCCTTCAGATATCCTAGAATTTAACTTACCATATACAGTAAGAATCTCATCCAACTTTGCCTCAATGGCAGGGATGTTGGGGAACATATTCTCATTGATGTTCTCAACAAGATCATCACGTAACTTATAAAATTCTACGTCGATGTTAGCAAGATGCTCATCAACCTTTTGAAGTTGCCTTAATTCTCTTTTCTTATCTACAACTTCACGAAGACTTTCAACTTCCTCAGCGATTCTAATTTTCTCTTCACCAATCGCTTGTTTTAATTTTTGCTGTCTCTCTTCATACAGCAGATTTACCATTTCATACTGATCTTTCTCGGGGAAGAATTCTCTTCTCCAATCAAACTTTTTATTATATGCTTCAACAGGAACAGATGGTCCCTTGGTTGTTTCCTCAAGAGCACCTGTTTTTTCTAATTCTTTATCTAACTTCTTAAGATTTTCCTCAATTTGCTTCGATTTCTTTCCAAGCTTAAGAGACTTCCTAAAGGTGCCCATTAATATTCCAATTATTACGTCTATGGTAATATTTATTATACCTTAAATTAGCACCACTGTCATCTAAATAAATCAGGTATTATGTAAGCACAATGCAAAAATTAGTTAACGGAATCGCACTTCTCTCTGGTCTTGTATCATTATCAGTAGTGGCAGGTGGTGCCTATTTGTATCTGAACAAAGATGCTTTAGTAGAAGATGCTAAAGCAAAAGTAACTGCTGCTGTTACTGATGCAGTTGCTGGAGCACTTCCTGGAATGCTTGATTCTGCTATGCCAAAACCACCAGCACTACCTAGTGCTACAGGTCCTGCTATATCATTACCATGATATTCAAAAAAGAACAACCTGGAGATTATTATCCAGAACCTACACCAAAAAAAGAATCCAAACCTATTAAATGGTTTGTTATTGGTATAGGTGGATTAATTGGTATTGCTCATATAGGTGTTCTTGGTCATTTAATGAGACCTCAATATCCTGTCATAAATTTTCCTCAGGGAGATTATTCGTCATATGAAGTTGAGGCAACTAGAGATGGTTACAAAATTAAGTACCGTGCAAATGACCCCAGAATTCTAGAATCCGAACGCTCTCTAAATGTAAACACAGACAAACGTGGTTGGTTCGGTCCTAAGACAGAACAGCGTAGAGAATATCGTTCTGACCAGTATACTATGGATGGCGCTAGAAACTTAGGAGGTGCCTTTGATGGCGAGGGAAAGAACAATGCCAAAAACGAAGAGTGTATCAGGGCGGACGCTGGAGCACGATCTCAAGGTGCCCTAGCAGGAACTAGTATTGCTGCAGGTGCTCTTGTTCCTGCTGTAATAAATATCCCATATGTAGGATGGTTGGCTGCAGGATGGATGACCCTACTTGGTCAGCGAGTTGGATCTGATGTTGGAAGTCAAGTTGGTAAAGTATTCAATGATTGTTAATTATGACTACATCAAGAAGAAAGTCCAGAGATGCTGAAGGCAAATTCTTTTTATATGTCTTCTTCTTCCATCTCTGGAGTGGCATCATAGGATTATTTACAGATGGAGATAAATGAAATCAAAGTAACTGGAAAACCCATTCCAGAAATTAATATTTTTGATCCCTCCATTCCACAAGTCTTTACAGGATACCCTATGCCTGTAACAGTCGATATAGGGTTTCCAGTCGTAGACATACCTGGATGTGTAGAGACACGAGAATCTAATGATCTTAGGGAAGTTGACCCTAGAGGTAATATGGTTTTATGTGATGGGCAAGTTCCATCATACAATCCTCCCAACTTTGAGCCCAATCAGATGCTGCCTACTCAGCGTCCAGAGGTAAATACAAGGCAACCTAAAGCTCCCGCTGCTCCTGATCTACCGATACCTAAAACTCCCCCTGCCGCCGCCAAGGTAGATTGCCCCACAGCAGCACAGCAGGCAAAGGAACCTGTCGGCACATACATTGAGGGGTTTAGAAAGAAAGTTACTGACTATCAGTTAGTTGGCAACCAGTGTATTCAGATAACAGAAGCAGTGCCTCTACCAGAGCAGATTGTTGCTGGTCTTCCTTCTCCTGGTTCTGTAGTTATGACTGGTGGTATTGCTGTAGTGGCAACAGCATCAGCACTTATGGCAAAACCGCTGGCAGATATCCTATTAAAGGTTATCAAACCAACGGTCAAGAAAGTAATGAAGAAGATTTCTGATATCAGGGGGAAATCTGTTCCCGTCCTGTCTGTAAGGGAGCGCCAAGATCTTCAGCGCGAGAGGACACAGGCGATTCGGGCACTCCGTTCGGTCTTGAAACCGAAGGGATAGAGTGAATATGAGGTGCAATAGCATTCTTATTCATAACCACAACGTCAGCACATACCTTATAATAAGGCGATTTGGGATGGAAGTAGATACCCTGCTTGAGCAATTCTCCACAGTTCTTTAGTCTTGCAATCTCAAAATCTAATCTCTTGTTAGCAGTTGTTTGTTTCATCAGATCAATGTTAGCTTGTGCTGCTTCTTTACATTGATCCTGCAACTTCTTATCCAAAGGACGAGACCATGTAGCAGAAAATCCTAAACCAAGATTATAGTTATCCTTCTGTCCAGTTCTAGTTGGAACAAAGTACAGAACATCACCAGGATTATCAAGTGATCCATCCTCATCTAGATCTCGCATATCATACACAGGATCATTGTAATATGGTTCATAAGGTAGTTGTTTTGATACACTACCAGTGACGTAGGGTGTGAAGTTTAGGGTTGGTCCTTGACATTGAATTCCACCACCGTAGGTGTTGGTAATGTATGGACCTTGGAGGACTTGGATGGCTTGGTTGGTGACAGAGCCAGAACTGTTAGCCACAGGAGCAGCAGTGGCGCTAACGCCGCCAACAGTCTCAGCAAGAACTCCTTGTTGGACCAGTGCTGGGGAGAGTACATTTAGAATTATTGCGTAAAGATACTTGTGGTGTCGGTTACGCTTGTAACCTCCGTTACTCTTTGAATGATTGTTTGATTGCTTAAACCAGGACCTTTGTAAGTTTCCGTGAACTGAAACGCTCCCCCTGGAGTTGTCTGTGTAAAGTTTGGTCTGCTTGTTATTCCTGTCCATGTTGAAGTCACGCCATCTATAGTTACATTGTTAGCACCTGTGCCTGGTTGTAGTGAACCTGATGCTGTAATTCCACTCCCTGTTACAGAGTATTGATACCCTGTGTTATAGTCCATCGAGTTGATGGTCTCTGTAATTTTTTGTGTCGTCTCAGTGTGGCTAGTCATTGATCCCTGTGTAAAGTTAGGGACTACTGGGACCGCCATAGCAGGAGATCCCAGTAAGAATGCCACGAAAAGTAATCTCTTCATGGTTATCTATACAAGTTATCTAATGGTGATTTCAGA
>Ga0129342_1000494_pt1 | contig 16817 bp, 12 predicted proteins | sample CPBDNA_5_FD_94426 | JGI IMG/M metagenome (GOLD analysis project Ga0129342, IMG submission 94426) | Freshwater to marine salinity gradient microbial communities from Chesapeake Bay, USA - CPBay_Sum_15_0.2_DNA | ecosystem: Environmental > Aquatic > Marine > Coastal | place: USA: Chesapeake Bay...
AAAAAATGAAAAACTATTAATTATTGTAGAGTCCCCATCAAAGACCAAAACAATATCAAAATATGTAGATAATGCATCAGTTATTGCTAGTGTAGGTCATTTCAAAGATCTTCCAAAAAAAGATATGGGGATAGATATTGATAATGATTTTGCTATGCAAATAGAAAGTATGCCTGATAAGAAAAAGTTTCTATCTCAATTAAAAAAAGAGGTGAAAATTGCTGATCGTATTTTAATTGCTACTGATCCAGACCGTGAAGGTGAAGCAATTGCAGCAGATATTGCATCTGAAATCAAAGGAGATATTGAAAGGGTTGAATTCACTGAAATAACAAAACAAGCTGTGTTAAAAGCAGTTAATAATTCTCGAAAAATAAATTACGATTTGGTAGATGCTCAACGTGCCAGAAGAGCTATTGACCGTATTGTTGGTTTCTCATTTTCTCCAGTACTTTGGAAAACATTAAGATCTTTAAAAAATAAAGGACTATCAGCTGGTCGCGTACAATCAGTTGCTCTAAAACTATTGGTTGATCGTGAAAAGCTTAGAAATAAGTTTATTGAAAATAAATTTTATACTATTGATGCAAATATTTATGAAGAGAAAAGCGGTAAAATTTTTAAAGCAGCATTAGTCTCTTATAACGCAAAACCTGTTGCTAAGAGCGATGACTTTGGAAAATTTGATGTTGGTTTAAAAGATGATAATATTATTCAATTAGATCAAAAATTAGCACAACAAATAAAAGAAGAATGCAATGCCAATGATTGGGTGATTAATAATGTTGAAAGTAAACCAACTTCTAGCTCCCCAGCGCCGCCGTTTACCACAAGCACACTACAACAAGATGCTTCAAGAAGATTTGGATTTTCACCAAAAAGAACAATGGTTGTTGCGCAAAAGCTTTATGAACAAGGGTTTATTACATACATGAGGACTGATTCTACCCATCTTTCGTCTGAAGCATTAAGTGCTTCCAAGAAATTTATAGAAAGCAGTTTTGGGAATGATTTTTTATCAGAAAAAACGAATATATATAAAAATAAAGTTGCCAATGCTCAAGAAGCTCATGAAGCTATTCGCCCAGCAGGTACAACATTTAGAAAAGTTAAAGATATTCAAAAAATTGGTGCTGATGAAGCAAAGCTATATGAATTAATTTTAAATAGAACAGTTGCTTCTCAAATGAAACCTGCACAATATATTCTAACAAACGTTGAAATTCATAATGGAGCATCTATTTTTAAAGCAAGTGGGAATATTACAGTATTTAAAGGTTACACTTTAGCATATGAACAAGCTTTGACAAGAAAAGATAACAGTAAACCTGATAGCCTACCAGCTTTAGATAAACAATCAAAAATTCAAAGCAAGGAAATATTGCTTGAAGAAAAAACAACATCTCCTCCTAGAAGATTTTCAGAGGCTATGTTAGTTAAAGAAATGGAAACAAGAGGAATTGGAAGACCCTCTACTTATTCTGCTATTATAGAAAAATTGTCACAAAAAGAATATGTTGTGAAAAAAAATAAAACTCTAATACCAACTTTTGTTGGAATAGCTGTATCGCAACTATTAGAAAACCATTATAATGCATTATTTAATGAAAGATTTACAGCTGATATGGAAAATCGTTTGGATGCTATATCCAGATCTGAAAATTCATATTTAGAAGTATTAAAGGAATTTTATTATGGTAATAATAACTACAGAGGAGTAGCAAAATTATTAGATGAAGAAGTTGATATTGCAAAGGCATGTACTTTAAATGTAGAAAAAGATTTAGATATTAGAATCGGAAAGTTTGGTCCATATGTGCAAAAAGATGGTAATAACATAACTATTCCTGAAGATTTATTTTTTGGAGATCTAAACAAGAAGAAATTAGACGATCTTGATAGTATGCAGAAAGAAGATAATGTTATTGGAGTACATACTAATGGAGAAAATATTTTATTAAAAATTGGTAGATACGGACCATATGTCGAGCTTGAAGAAAGTAAAAAAAGAAAGTCTGTTTTAAAAAGTATTGGTGTAGAAAATGTCACACAAGAAATCGCTATCGAATTATTAAGCCTTCCGAAAAAATTAGGTGCTCATCCAGACACAAATGAAGATGTTTTAGCTGATTTTGGGCCATATGGTCCTTACGTTAAGTGCGGTAAAATAAATGCATCAATGAAATCAGATGAGAACCCATTAACAATAACGTTAGAAAATGCTATAAAGTTAATTAAAGATAGAAAGCTAAAATTTGAGCCAAAAGTACTTGGTGAACATCCCAAAAATAAAAATGAGCTATCAATCAAAAGAGGACGATTTGGGCCATACGTTACCGATGGAAAGAAAAATGTGTCTTTAAAAGGATATGTAGTTGATGAAGTTACTTTAGATCAAGCAGTACAATTAATTGATGAAAAATCATGATAAAAAATTTATTTTTATTTTTTTTAAATACAGTTTTATTGCTTGGATTTCAATCTTCTATTGAAGAACGCTTATATACACTTAATAGAGATCTTATGTGTCCTGTCTGTGATGGGCTAACCTTAGAGCAATCTCAAGCTTCACCTGCCCTCGAAATGAAAGACGAAATTAAAAAAATGGTGATTCAAGGAATGTCTGATGAAGAAATCAAAGAACATTTTGTACAAAAATATGGTATTGAAATTCTCGCTAATCCCCCAAAAAAAGGCTTTGATACTCTAGTTTGGCTCGCACCTCTATTTTTTGGTTTTTTTGGAATAGTTTTTCTGTACAGATATATTTTTTCTTAAACTCTATATAAAATGAGTATAAAACATTTAGATAAAATTGTTTCTCTTTGTAAGCGTAAAGGCTTTGTCTTCCCAAACTCTGAGATTTATGGAGGATTAAAAGCGTCTTACGACTATGGACCCCTTGGTGTAGAATTAAAAAAAGCTATATCTGAAAAATGGTGGAAAGCAATGACGAACAATTCAAACATTGTTGGTCTTGATAGTTCTATCATGGTTCACCCAGATGTATGGGAAGCAAGTGGACATATTGCCAACTTTAATGATCCTATGACAGATAATAAGGATACTAAAAAACGTTATAGAATTGATGATTTGTTATCCCAGCAAAAAAATAAAGTTATTGATACCCTATGTGAAATACTGTCTATTGCAAATAAGAATGATAGTGATACTCTTGATAAAATCAGTCACATTTTACTTCAAGAATCAGATAAATATAGTAATGCTTTAGAATCAGCAGGAGTTATTGATCCATATTCTGGAAATATTGGAAAATGGACCCAAACCACTCAGTTTAACCTAATGTTTCAGACAAATTCAGGTCCATCAGAAAAATCTGGTAAGAGTATTTATTTGCGTCCTGAAACAGCTCAAGGGATTTATATCAATTATTTATTAGTTCAAAATTCTATGAGATTAAAAGTTCCATTCGGTATCGCTCAAATTGGAAAAGCCTTTAGAAATGAAATTATTGCAAGAAATTTTATTTTTAGAACAAGAGAATTTGAACAAATGGAAATGCAATATTTTGTTCACCCATCCGCAGATGAATCATCTATGGAACTTTGGAAAAATAAAAGATTTAGCTTTTATGTTGAGGAATTAGAAATTAGCAAAGATAATTTAAAATTTCATCAACATTCGAAAGATGCCCTGGCTCATTATGCAAAAGATGCTTTTGATATTGAATATAATTTTCCATTTGGTTGGGGTGAAGTTGAAGGTATTCACAATAGAACTGATTTTGATTTAAAAGAGCATGAAAAATTATCTGGTAAAAATATGATGTATTTTGATGCACTTAAAAATGAAAAGTATCATCCTTTTATTATTGAAACATCTACTGGCTTAAATCGACTATTTTTAATGGTTCTTTGTGAATCTTATTATGAAGATAATGAGAATAATAGAACAGTATTAAAACTACCTTTTGATTTGGCACCAAATAAAATTGTAATCTGTCCTCTGCTAAAAAAAGATGGTCTTCCTGAAAAAGCTAAAGAAATATTTGATTCAATAAACTCAACACATAAATGTATTTACGATCAACAGGGTTCCATTGGGAAAAGATATTATAGACAAGATGAAGCAGGAACACCTTTTGGTATTACCATTGATCACGAAACCTTAGAAGATAATTCTATTACAATTAGAGAAAGAGATTCTATGCAACAACATAGAATACCAGTTGATAACATTTTAAAATTCATTTCAGAAAATAAATAACACAGGAGAAAAGTATGCGCTCTGCTAATCCAGCATTAAATAATAACACTTTTAGAAATACTAGACGAGTTAGCGGAGAGCAAGCTATGTCTATAGACGGTACAGTAAATAAAACTGCATTAAGTCTACTTTTGGTCATGACATCTGCGATCTACACATGGAATAATCCTGAAGTTGGATTGGCTTTATTTTGGCCTGTTACTATATTTACTTTTGTTTTATTAATGATTACAATTTTTAATAAGAAATCTGCCCCAATTACGGTCCCATTATATTGTTTAGCTGAAGGATTGGTTCTAGGAGGAATCTCGGCCTATGCCAATGCATTGTATCCTGGGATTGCTAATCAAGCAATAGCATTAACATTTGGAATTTTGGCAGCTCTATTATTTTTATACAAAAGTAAGTTAATTGCTGCTACTGAGAATTTCAAATTAGGAGTGTTTTCTGCTACTTTTGGTATTCTAATTATATATGTGTTGAATCTAATTCTGTCTTTATTTGGTGTCTCATTCATGGGGCCTTTATTTGGTAATGGATTAACTGGTATTTTATTTTCCCTCTTCGTTATAGGAATAGCATCTTTAAATCTTGTGCTAGATTTTGATTTTATTGAAAATGGAGCTGAGCAAGGCGCCCCTAAATATATGGAATGGTATGCTGCATTTGGACTTATGATTACTCTTATCTGGCTTTATATCGAAATACTTAATCTTCTAATGAAACTTAGAAGTAGAAGGTAATGTATCCCTCCTCTTTAAATTATTGACATAAAGTACACTTTCTCCTAGATTATGCCAACTAAGGGTATATTTATACCTCTAAAAGAGGTACATACCAAGGATTTATTAATATGTACATAAACAAAGGAAAAACAATGAGAAAGCTATATAACATGATAGCACTAGTTTTATTTTCTAGTTTAATGTTTGCTCAATCAGTTTCAGGTACAGTTACTGATACAGAAGGTAATGCACTATTTGGAGCAAATGTTACTGTAGAAGGTACTTCATCTGGTGCTGCAACAGGAGCTGATGGATCATATTCAGTCGACGGTGTTGCAAGCGGTACTTATACTGTTACTGCTTCATACATTGGATATGAATCTGCAAGTGTTTCTGTAAGTGTAGATGGTGCTGCTACTGCTAATTTTTCATTAGCATCAAGCGCAGTTGCTGGTAATTCAGTATCTGTTCTTGGTTCACGTTTTGCAAGAAACGTTAATGAACAAGCAGTTCCAGTAGAAGTCATTACTGAGCTTGAAATTCGTGCAGCCGGTTTCACTGAAACTAATGAATTGCTGCAATCTCTAGTTCCATCATATAATGCTCCACGTGGATACATTACTGATGGTTCCGATCACATGAGACCTGCAACTTTACGTGGTATGGCTCCTAATCAGACTCTTGTACTTGTAAATGGTAAAAGACGTCATCAAGGTGCTTTAGTTCACGTTAACGGTTCTGTTGGTCGTGGTTCAACTCAGGTTGACTTAAATGCAATCCCAGCTAGCGCTATTCAAAAAATTGAGGTGCTACGTGACGGTGCTGCTGCACAATACGGTTCAGACGCTGTTGCTGGGGTTATCAACATTATTTTAAAAGAATCTGGCGGTGCTGACTTAAGTGTAACTTATGGTCAAAATCTTTCTTTCTTTGAAAGAGGTTATGCTGCAGGAGAAGGTCTTATTGATGGTCAAGATGCTTCAACTTATGGTTGGGATCTTGATGAAGATGTAGAAGGTAATGGTTACCTTCCTTATTCTGCTGATAGAGGTTGGGCTCGTCCAGGTCTTGAAACAGTTCTAAAAGAAGACGGTAGAAACCTAATTATTCATGCTGGTAACGGTTTGAATCTTTTTGGTGGAAGCGTATATATAAGTGGTCAAATTCGTGACGGTGGTCGTACTAACCGTGCTGGATTAGATCCAAGAAGACAGTACTTTGCGGGGATGGATGATAAAGAATATGCATTCGATAGAGAAAATCATCGTATTGGTGCTGGAGAATTTGAACAAGTAAGTTTAATGTTCAATGGTAATTTCCCAATGGAACGTGGCGGTACATTCTATGCATTTGGTGGAATGAATACGCGTGACGGAGAAAGTGGATGTTATTACAGAAGAGCTCAGGATAATCGTACACTACGTGCATGGTATCCTGATGGATTCTTGCCATTAATTAGCCCAACACTTACAGATACATCATTAGCTGTAGGTATGAAAGGCATTATGGATAATGGAACAGTTCTAGATGGAATGGCATATGACTTTAGTGTTAATACAGGAAGTAACGAATTTGCATGGGGAATGAAAAATTCTCATAATGCAACTGCAGGTACCGGTCCTGATCAACAATCTGAGTTTGATCTTGGTACATTAGGCTACAGACAAACAACAGTAAACTTTGATCTATCTACTCAAATTGAGTTAGGTGGTTTTGAAGGTCCTGTTAATCTTGCTATGGGTGCTGAATTGCGCATGGAAAACTATGAAATCACAGCTGGAGAAGAAGCAGGATATGCTGATTTTGGCTATGATGTATTAGATGGTCCTAACGCTGGTGCTTCTGCAGCAGTTGGTTGCCAATGTTTACCTGGACTAGCTCCAGCTAACGAACAAGATCGTGATAGAGATGCTTTCAGTTTATATGCTGAAATCGGTGGTAATCTTTCTGAAGACCTTTCACTTGATGTTGCATTAAGAACAGAAAACTATAGCGACTTTGGTGCAACTACTAATGGTAAAGTTGCAATGAGATATGTAATTGATGAAGGTGTTGCTGCAAGAGGTTCTTTCAGTACAGGCTTTAGAGCTCCTGCTCTTCAAGAAGCATACTTCTCATCAATTGCTACTAACTTTATCAATGGAATACCTCTAGAAGTAGGTACATTCCCAGTTGATACAGAAGCAGCTAGAGCTCTTGGAGCTAAAGACCTTGAACCAGAAACATCTGAAAACCTATCTTTAGGTTTAACTTATAATGATGATAAGTTCTCATTATCTGTAGATGCTTACATGATCACAGTTGAAGATCGTATTAGCATGAGTGAGACATTTAGAGGTTCAGGAGCAACTTCTGATATGGTTTCTTTCTTTGCTGAAAGAGGTGTACCAGCTGCGGCAGGTAGATACTTCTTTAATGGTATTGATACAGAAACTAATGGTTTAGATATTGTTGCAACAATGAGAGAAGATGTTGCAGGTGGTTCATTATTGCTTAAAGCAGCAATGAACTTTAACGATACTGAAGTTACCAACAAGGGTGAACTTGAAACTCCTGCTGAATTAGCAGCATATACCAATCTTCAGTTACTTGGTAGAGAGAATACAGTAAGATATGAAAATTCTTCTCCTAGAGAAAACTTCCAGTTCTCAGCTACATTACAAAAACCAACATCTACTTTTATGTGGAAGTTAAATCGTTGGGGTGAAGTAACTATCCCAGCAAGTTCTGTTGCAAGAGAACAGGTATTAAGTTCTAAATGGACAGTTGATACGGAATATTCATTCCAGGTTAATAGTCAAGTAAGAATGGCATTTGGTGCTAATAACTTGTTTGATGTATACCCTGACAAAACTATTAAAACAAATAGTTTTAATGGAATTTTCCAACACTCAGGATATAGTCCATTCGGATTTAACGGACGTTACATTTATACACGTCTAGATATGACTTTATAATATAATTTATTGTCATAAAAAAAAATAAAAAGCCTCTACTTTTTGTAGGGGCTTTTTATTACTTTTGATAAAATAATGTATAAAAGAATACTCAATATAATCACATGTGCTTTATTGCTACTTACCAGCTGTTCAAATCGAATATCAAATCAGAACGGTGCTGTATCATCAACATCAAGAATTGCCTCTCAAGTTGGGATAGATATTCTTAAAAAAGGCGGTAATGCCTTTGATGCAATTGTAGCCACTGGATTTGCACTCGCAGTAACTTCGCCAGCAAATGGAAATTTAGGTGGAGGAGGATTTTTAACAGCAAGAACTGCTAATGGTGAGCTAATAAGTTTAGACTTTAGAGAGAAAGCTCCTCAACTGTCATATGAAACTATGTTTTTAGATAAAGATGGAAATTATGTTGAAGATTTAGCTCTGTATTCACATATCTCTTCAGGGGTTCCAGGAACTGTAAATGGCTTGATTAAGATTTTTCAAGATTATGGTTCTGGAAATTTTTCATTAGAAGAAATAATTAGTCCAGCAATCAACCTAGCGGAATACGGTTTTCCATTAGAAGAAAATGCAGCACATGGATTTGATACAAACAAAAAATATTTTGTTCAGGATGAAGGTTCAAATTTATTATTTGTCAAAAATATCAATAATCAAGTTACCGATTTACAAGAGCGTTTAAATAATGGTGAAATTAATCAAGTAGAGTATGAAAAAATGCTTAACAATTTTGATGAATGGAAAACTGGAGACATTTTCATTCAAAAAGATTTGGCTGAAACTTTAAAGCGTATTTCTAAAGAAGGAAATAAAGGATTCTACAGTGGTAAAACTGCGAGATTAATTGTTGAAGAAATGAAAAAAAATAATGGTTTTATTTCTTATAAAGATTTAGAGAGCTACGAATCAATTTATCGAAATCCTGTGGTTGGAACATATAGAGGTTATACCATTGTCTCTATGGGTCCACCAAGCTCAGGAGGTACATTATTAATTCAAATGCTAAATATGCTTGAAAATTATGATCTTGGAAATATGCAAAGAAACTCAACTGAATTTGTGCATTTATTAACTGAAGTACAGAGATTAGCCTATGCTGATAGAGCAGTTCATTTAGGCGATCCAGATTTTTGGCAAAATCCTATACAAATGTTAACGTCTAAACAATACGCTAAAGAAAGATTAAAACTGATTTCTAGTAGTACTGCTACAGCCAGTACCGAAATTGCTGCTGGAAATCAATTAAGCGAGAGCATGGAAACTACACATTATTCTGTAATGGATAAAGAAGGTAATACTGCAGGAATTACAACAACTATAAATTTAAGCTACGGCAATAAAAAAATTGTTGATGGTGCAGGATTTTTATTAAATAATGAAATGGATGATTTTTCTTCTAAACCAAATGTTCCAAATGCTTTTGGTCTTATTGGCGGTGAAGCAAATGCTATTAAACCCTACAAGCGCCCTTTAAGCTCTATGTCCCCAACGTTAGTTGTTGATCAAAATGGACAATCAATTTTAACTGTTGGTGCGGCTGGTGGCTCAAGAATCATTACCGCAGTTCTTCAAATTATAATTAGTGTTTTAGACCATAATTTAAATATCCAACAAGCAATGGATGTTGGTAGAACTCACTCTCAATGGTTGCCAGACCTCATTTTTTATGAAAAGGAAGCTCTTACAAAAGAAACTATTGATGAATTAGAAAAATTAAATCATTCATTTTTTAATTATGACAATTTTCCTGGTAATTCTTATTTAGCAAGGACTCATGGTATTCAAAGAAAAAAAGGATTATTTTTAACAGGAGCAGATAAAAGAGGAAACCAAAATGGAAATGAAGCAATTACCTATTAGCGCTTTTTTAATATTAACATTTTTTTTAATTGGATGTGGCGATTCAGGCAGAGCGACACAATCTGTTCTTCCAACACCTGTTGTTAATTACACCCCTGGAGAAATAGTTTCAGATATTGATAATCATATTCAATATTATGTCGGAAATACTCCTATCATTGTAACTGTACCACATGATGGAGGTATTATACCAACTACAATTCCTGAAAGAACTGGAGACACAACAAAAGCTGAAAACACCCTAGGGATTGCAGAGTATTTCTACAACACTTTTACAAGCAATGGTGCTAATGGACTATATCCTCATATAATTGTAAATAACATAAACAGGTCAAGGTTAGATCCTGATGCAAGTATTGAAGTTGGTGCTCAAAATGATTATGCTGCAGCATACTTCAATCGCTACCATAATTATATTCAAGTCGCTATTGATTCTACTGAAGCAAATTTTGGAATTGGTATATTGGTTAATTTATCAGCACACAAAGATGATGATAATGAGTTAGTTGAGCTTGGATATCTTTTATCAAAAGATGATTTGAATAATTCTGATTCATATATTGAAAATTTTGCTTCACAATCTAGCTTAAGTGCTATTTCTACTGTTTCAGATGCACAATTTAGTGAATCAATTCGAGGATTTGATAGCATAGGTAAAAAAATGATGGATTTAAATTGCTGTAAACCAATTTATTACACTTTTGATGTTACACCAAGTCCATCATTTCCTAATCCGCAAAGTGATGATTATAATCCTGGCGGTTACACTGTAAATAAATATGCTAACACTGGGACTTCAAATATTAGCACTGTTGAATTTTCTACTCCATATAATGGACACAGAGACAGTCCATATGCATATATTGCATTAGGAACAATGTTAGTGGAATCAATCCAGCACTTTTATGAACTAAGCACTGGAATGTCATTAGGAATTAATTAATCATTTTAATTAGAATTTCTTAAAGCTGTAGCTTTATTTAAATATTCCTGAGCGTCTTCAAGACGACCTTCTCCAAAGTATGTTCTATAAACACCGTAGTAATATTGGGGATCGTTTGGATTTTTATCAATTAATTCCATATAATAATTTCTTGATTTTCTCCATCTTTCTGCTTGCTCAAGAGCTTTCGCTAATCCTAATAATGCTTCAACATCATCTGGTGCTAGAAAATAAGCTTCTTCAAAATTATATTCTGCTTCTTCAAAATTATCCATTTTTAAATAGACAAGTCCTCTGTTAAAGAATAAGTCAACTAATTCTTTACCATCATCTGTTTTTTCGATAGCCAAATCAAGGTTTTTCAAAGCTGCATCAAAATTATCTTGAGCTAAATATAATGCACCTAAACTTTTTAATGCTGTAGGCTCATTGGGGTTCATTGCAAGTGCTTGCTCATAATATTCTAAACCTTTATCAAACTCACCCAATCTAACAACACTTTGTCCAGCACTAACTAATAAAGCGATTTTAGTATCCTCTGGTATGTCTTCAAGCGCCAATCCCATATCAAGATACATTATCGTATTTTCTTTATCTCCTTTTACCGAAGAATAAAGTGCTGCCAACGCATATGACCCAGGTTGAGAAGGATCTAACTCTTTAGCATCTAGTGAAATTTGAATAGCTTGATCTACTAAAGCATCTCTTTGTTCTGCGCTAGCCGCTCTATTTAGGAGCGCTAAAAACCCTGAAGCTTTATAATAAATTAAATTATAGCTTTTTGTAACAGATGCAGTAACTGCTTGCTCCATAGAAATTTTTCTGTCATTTCTAGTTGGGCGGATTTTAAGATTACTCGGAGCTGTTCTCGCAATCTCCATATACTTCTTGACAGAAGACCAGTCTTCCTGTCTTGGATAAATTTTGTCACCTAAATGAAATGCTGCCTCCCATTTATCATTAGGGTGATTTAATGCTTCTAGCAAGTACTTTTCTGCTTCTCCCCACTCTTTATCTTTAATTCTAATTTTTGCAGATTCTAGTGCTTGTCCAGCAAATAAAGTTGTAACTAAAACAGCTGTAGCTATAAAGTTTTTAAAATAATACATATTAACAGTTCTCCTTCTATCTATATATCAAGTTAGGGTTATTATAATGAGTTTTCAAGAAGTATGGTTAATGTGCATCCAATGAAGGCGGTTATCAAATTCTGTTTGCGAAAAATTATTCAAACCATTAACACCTATACCTTCAATACAAAAAGATGCTGTAACTGCACCATACTTCATTGATTCAAAAATATCTAAACCCTGCATCATCCCCATTAAGATACCACCAATATATGCATCTCCCGCACCGGTAGTATCTATAACTTCTTTCACAGGGATAGCTTTCATCGAAAAGTGATTTTTTGAATCAAAGTAGTGTGAACCATGTTCTCCATCTTTGATTATTAGACTATTTGGTCCAAGTTCTAAAATTGCTTTGGACATACTTCTTAAATCGGATCCATTCATTCCTGATATTGCACGAGCCTCATTAAAATTTATACAAAATAAATCAACGCGCTTAACTAGATCTTTAAGTTCTTTATTTGCAATATCTATGTAAAGTTTAAACGTGTCTAAGAGAACAAATGGCTTGCTTTGCATTTGGTTTAAAAGCTGAGTTTGTAAATGTGGAGCAGTATTCCCCAATAAAAGAAAAGGACAATTTTTAGAATGTTCTGATAAGTCAGGAATATAGGATTCAGATACTCCCGGATCGACATATAAAGTTTCTCTTGATGAAAAATCATCTTTATACTCACCTCCCCAACAAAAAGTATTCCCATCTAACTGTGTTAATGATTGCGTTGTTATAGAATGATCAGAAAGTAAATTAAAATGGTTTTCTTGAAAATCATCACCAACAACTCCAACTAATTCACAAGTATTTTTTTTATTAGCAAGTAAAGCATATGCAGCTGACCCGCCCAACACACTAGAAAACGAACCATGCTTATTTACAATTTTATCAATACTAATTGATCCAAATACAACTGCTTTATGTGATTGATTTGAAGTCATAATTTTTTTCATTAAGATAGTAACGGAATAAAAATGATAAAAGAAAAAATAGTTTTAGGAATGAGCGGTGGGGTTGATAGTTCTGTAGCAGCAGTTTTACTCCAAAATAGAGGTTTTGAGGTACATGGTGTTTTTATGAAAAATTGGGATGATAAAAATGCAATATGTAATGCAGAGGATGATTATGCAGACGCTTTAAGTGTATGCAATCAACTAAATATTCCCTTAAAAAAAATAAATTACACAAAAGAATATAAAGAACGTGTTTTTTCTCAGTTTTTAGATGACCATCAAAATGGGTTTACCCCTAATCCTGATGTTTTATGCAACAAAGAAATAAAGTTTGATGTTTTTCAAAAATATGCACAGGAAATTGGTGCTATAAAAATTGCCTCGGGTCATTATGCAAAAATAGTTAGCAAAGATGATAAATTTTTTATCGGCAAAGCTAGTGACAGATCTAAAGATCAGTCCTATTTCCTATACCAATTAAAAAGTTCATTGTTAATGAATACTGAATTTCCACTTGGCGAGTTATTAAAAAAAGATATTAGAAAAATTGCTGTAGAAAATAACTTAGTTAATGCATCTAAAAAAGATAGTACAGGTATATGCTTTATCGGCGATAGAAAGTATAATGATTTTGTTAGACAATTTTTACAAGATAAAAAGGGTAAAATTATTACTGTAGATGGTGAAAATATTGGTGAACATAATGGACATATGTATTTTACTGTCGGTCAAAGAAAAGGTTTAGGTATTGGAGCCAGAAGTTCTGCTTATGATGAGCCTTGGTATGTTGTTAATAAAGATATTAACAAAAACATTGTATTTGTTGCTCAGGGAGCTGATCATCGTGCTTTATTCTCTAATAAATTATTAGCTGATAAAATGCATTGGAATCTAGATATTTCTAAATTACTTCCATTAAAATGCAAAGCTAAAGTGAGGTATCGAGACGTTGATCATTCATGTCAAATATTATCATCAAATGAAGATGAATGTTATATTAAATTTGACTGTGCAATTAAAGCGATAACTACTGGCCAATCAATTGTTTTATATAATGAAAATGATATTTGTATTGGCGGAGGTATAATAAGAAAAAGAAACATACCTTATTTAGGTGAGGAAATAAATGAGTAAAGAACTAAGAATTATTATTTTGGCCGCAGGAAAAGGAACTCGAATGAATTCCGATTTACCAAAAGTGTTACACAAATTAAATGGTAAGGCTCTTTTGGATTTTGTGCTTGATGAAAGTGAACTTCTGAATCCGAAAGAAACAATACTAGTAGTAGGATTTAAAAAAGAGCAAGTTATTTCACATACTCAACATAGGGCTAATCTTAAATATGCAACGCAAATGGAGCAACTAGGTACAGGGCATGCTGTTTTACAAACAGGTGATTTATTAAAAAATAAAGAGGGGCATATTTTAATTTTGTATGGAGATGTTCCAAACATCAAAGAATCAACGCTTAGACCTATAATTGATGACCATCTCATCAACAATCGTGACTTAACTTTAATTACTGCAGAAATTGATGATCCTACAGGCTATGGTCGAATCATAAGAGATAAAAATGATAACTTATTAAAAATAGTTGAAGAAAAAGATTGCACTGATAATGAGAGAACAATTAAAGAATGGAATCCTGGTATATATATTTTCAAAATTCCAGAAGTGTTTGAAATTTTAAATAATATTAAGACAAATAATGCTTCTAAGGAATATTATCTAACAGACGCAATTGGATTAGCTCAACAATCCAAAATGGAAATAAAGGCTATTAAAATTGCAAATTCTAATGAAGTAATAGGTGTCAATACAGCTGATCAACTGGAAGAGCTTGAATCTTGAAACACCTTTTAAATATAGTTATCAGTTCTTTAATTTTTATTATTTTAGCATTTTTCTGGTCATTTAATACATATCTTAAACAAGAAACTCCAACAAAAGACTTCGCTAGTACAAATACATCAGAATTAACGAATAAAATTAAATTATTTGAAAATTATTCATCGCAAACTTTGAGAGTAGCCGTATTAAATGGTTGTGGAGTAAGTGGTGTTGGTAATTCATATGGAAATATCTTAACAAATAGATATGGACTACAAGTGACTAGAATTGAAAATGCAGATAACTTTAATTACGAATTCACCACTATTGTTATTTTAAGCAAGGATAACCCAAATATTGAGAATTTGCTTACAATTTTAGGAACAAACATAAATGCAGGTAATGTTGAATTTGATGCAACAACAAATCCTAGTGAAGATATTCAAATAATTATTGGTAAAGACTATCAAGAGTTTCTAAACTTGAATCAATGAGCTCAAAACCACTACTAAAAAAAATTGTTTCATTAGCTGACGATAAAAAAGCTGAAAATATTGTAGCGCTAGATGTTTCTAATATTACTTCACTTTCAGAATATTTTGTTGTGTGCTCTGCCTCAAACCTTATTCAAGTCAAAGCAATTGCAGATAATATAAAAGAAAATATTTCTGAAAATCCTTGGAAAACAGAAGGTTATGAAAATGGTACATGGATTATATTAGATTATGTAGATATAGTAGTACATATCTTTTATGAAGAAATGAGATCATACTATGATTTGGAAAGAATTTGGTTTGATGCAAAGGTAGTTAAAGTATGAAGCTGGGAAAACTCATTAATGATTTTTTACAGGATTATTTAGATCAAAATAAAATTGAATTTTCGGAATGGAGTGTAAATGTTAACAATCAAGAAGGGTTTGGAGATTATTCTTCTAATATTGCACTTAAGCTAGCAAAGATATTAAAAAAAGCACCTATTGAAATAGCAGAAAATATTGCTATTCATCCAAACGCATCAGAAAATGTTTTCACTTTAAGTGCCTCTCAACCTGGCTTTGTGAACTTTCATATTTGCAATGATTATTATCTTAAAATTTTAAAGCAAATTATTAATGAATCAGAAAATTTTGGAAAAAAGGAAAAATTGAATAAATCGGCCAATGTAGAATTTGTAAGCAGCAACCCTACCGGACCTCTTACCGTTGGTCATGGAAGACAAGCAATTCTTGGAGACATGATCTCTAATATATTAACATGGAATGGATATGATGTTACAAGAGAATATTACTATAATGATGCTGGAAAACAAATGAGGGTGCTTGCAGAGTCTTGCTATGCTAAATATGCAAAACATATTGGCAAAGAAGTCGAAATGCCTGAGAATGGATATGTTGGAACATATTTGGATGAAATTGCTAAGAAAATTATCAATGAATATGGAAAAGATTTAGAATCTGATGATCCAATTTTTAGAGACTTGACAGAAAAAGAAATTTTTGCCAACATTGAAAATACTCTAGAGAAGCTTGGCATCAAATTTGATGTTTTTACCAAAGAAGGAACTTTTTATAGAAACGGTGCGATAGAAAATGTTCTAAAAATCTTAAAAGAAAAAAATCTTTCTTATGAAAAAGATGGTGCAGTATGGTTTAAAACATCTAGCCTGAATAAAGAAGAGGATAAAGTTTTGGTGAAGAGTTCAGGAGAACCAACATATAGATTGCCTGATATTGCATATCATGCAGACAAAGTTGATAGGGGTTTCGATTTAATTGTAGATATTTTTGGTGCTGATCATATTGATACATATCCAGATGTAATTTTAGGGCTTAAATGCTTGGATAAAAAAACCGATCACATAAAAGTTGTTATTCACCAATTTGTAACAATTAAAAAAGGTGGAGAAATTGTAAAAATGTCCACTAGAAAAGCAAACTTTATAACTCTTGATGAACTGAAAGATGAACTTAGCTCAGATATTATAAGATATTTCTTTATCATGAGAGGCGCAAACAGTCACCTTGATTTTGACTTAGATCTTGCAAAAGATGAATCTGAAAAAAACCCTGTCTATTATTTACAATATGCTAATGCAAGAATTTCAAATCTATTAAAAAGATATGATAAGGAAATTTCAACAGACAGTAAAATTGATTACTCGCTTTTAAAAGAAAAGGATGAAATT
>Ga0129342_1000495_pt1 | contig 16816 bp, 20 predicted proteins | sample CPBDNA_5_FD_94426 | JGI IMG/M metagenome (GOLD analysis project Ga0129342, IMG submission 94426) | Freshwater to marine salinity gradient microbial communities from Chesapeake Bay, USA - CPBay_Sum_15_0.2_DNA | ecosystem: Environmental > Aquatic > Marine > Coastal | place: USA: Chesapeake Bay...
CCAAGTCCGAGCGCAGTTCCGATCAGGGCGCCTTTGGCTGCAATTTTGCGGTTTAGTTTCTTCAGAAAGCGTGGGTTCACAACTATCATGACAAGTGCCGCGACAGCGAATCTTGAGACCAAGAAGCTGTACACATCCTGTTGGTCAAGAATGTCCTTCATCCAGACAAAAGAGATACCCCACATGGCAGCTACGGTAAGAAGCGCCCAAGGAGCAAGCACTAGAGCCATTTACTTATCGCGTAACTTCTTTAGGAGCGCAACTTCTCTTCCGTGCTCTGGCTCTTCACCGGGTGTCTCGAGAATGAGAGGCGCATTTAGAACTGCTGGATGGCTCAATAGTTCTTCGAACGGTTTGACTCCGATTTCACCCTCACCAAGGTTTGCATGTCTATCCTTTAGTGAACCAAGGACATCCATCGAATCATTTGCATGTATCAACTGAATCCGTTCAGCGCCAGCAACTTCAACGAGTAAATCAAGTGTCTTAATCATTCCACCCTTGCTCTTAATATCGTGTCCGGCAGCGAAAACGTGACAGGTATCAAGGCAAACTCCCACTTTTGGGTGCCACTCCAAAGCCTCAAAATAACTATTTAGATCATCTAATTTCTTTACGAGAGATTGACCTTGACCGGCAGTGGGCTCCAGAAGAAGCCAAGGATCCTCATTAGTTAACTTTTCGAGGATTGGCATAACACCGTTCTTGATTTGCTTCCATGCTTTTGTGACGTGAGTTTCATCAACAGCAGAGCCGGTATGGATAACAACTCCAAGCGCTCCAATTTCTCGCCCCCTTCGCAATGAATAAGAAGTTGAGGCAACTGAATTTTTGTAAGTTCCTTCAGTAGGAGAGCCGAGGTTTATCAGAAATGGAGCGTGTACATAAGTTTCGATTCCGAGTTCTGAAGCGCGCTCGCGAAATGCAGCGTCTGCTTCTGGGTTTGCATCAGGCATGGCCCACCCGCGAGGATTCGAGGCAAAAACTTGAATCGCCTCGGCCTTTATCGTGTTGGCATATTCAATGGAGCGTTTTGCCATTCCGCCTGAAGTTGGGACGTGTGCCCCAATTAAGGGCCGTCGAATTTCCTTCGAAGTCTTCTTGGTCACAACCTCACCCTACTGTGATTGTCACAGTCGAGCCACGTTTTACCTTACTTCCGACCTTAGGAGCGATATTTGTAACAACCTTCGTCTTTTTATTGCCAACTTTCTTGACAACAACCTTTAACTCTAAGTCTTCAAGAGCTGCAACCGCTTTCTCCTCATTTAGAGCAAAGACATTAGGGATAAAAACAAATTCTGTGCCTTTAGAAACAATCAAAGTTATTGTGGATCCCTTGTCGGCCTCACCACTTCCAGGACTCTGCGAAATTACCGCTCCAGCAGGAAGATCTTCACTAAAGATGTACTCTGTCTCGACTTCAAAACCAGCCTCAACAAGTTCATTCAACGCTTGTTCACCGCTCTTTCCCTGATAATCAGAGAGCGAAATCTGTTCAATTCCTTTTGATATAAAGAGAGTTAAAGTGGTATCGCGTTTAACTCTCTCGCCCTTTGCTGGACTCGTTCTTAAGATTCGACCTTTTCGATAATCGCTGGAGAATTCTTCGATAATCTCGCCAATTACCAACTTGTTATCTTCAATCAATTCCTGAGCGACATCGGGCTTTAACCCAGTTAAGTCTGGAACTAGAAAACGCTCTCTACCTTTAGATACGACTACGGTAACGATGCCCCCATCATCTATTCGTCCACCACCAGCTGGACTTGACTTAATAATTCTGCCCTCGGATACATCTTCACTAAATTCTTCATCGCCAACATCCAGAGCTAAGCCAAAGTTGGATAATTCGGAACGAGCATCTTTTATTGTGAAGCCGGCCAGGGACGGCACAACAACTTTAGAACCTGGTCCGGCCCAGATATACCAAGAGCCAAAAAGAAGTAGTAGCGCCATCAGCGCTGCAATTTTGCGATTACGTTTAACTCTTGGAGAAACCGCTTTCAATGATTGCGTAGCTCGTTTTGCCTTGGCCATGGAGTTCTCTTTCTCACTCTCGGATTTCTCAATTGCTACGGTTGAATCATCAGATTTCTTTGCTTTTGAACGTGAAATCTTTTGCCGCTCTCTAACTGGTTGTTTGATGGGTAGAGGCGGTAAATCAAGCTCCAAACTTAATTGGCGCTTCCTGGGATCTAATTTCTCAGATAGCGCTCGCAGCTCTTCCAGTAGAGCAGCCCCATCTGCCGGACGTTTATCTGGATTAATGTCAGTTGCGCGGAGGACGAGCGCATCGATATCAGGTGTGATTGTTGAGTTCAAAGTTGAAGGAGCCGGAACTCGATCATTGACATGCCGAATGGCAATTTGTACTGGGTCCTCGCCCTGATATGGCTTATCGCCAGTAAGTAGTTCAAAGAGAACTATGCCAAGGGAATAGACATCGCTTCTGGCATCAGCAACGCCACGTTGAACTTGTTCAGGGGAGAGATATGAAACGCTTCCAAGGATGACACTGGACTCTGCTGTCATTGTGATTCCCAGCAGCGCCCCTCTTGCTAATCCAAAATCTGCAATCTTAATTCGGCCTTCTTTTGAGACTAGGATGTTCTCTGGCTTTATATCTCTATGAATAATTCCAATTTTGTGAGCCGCAGCGAGTGCGCTGGCGACTGGGATTATTAAAGGAATTGCCCGCTCCGGTGGAATTCTCCCTTGATCATGTAGGTAATCACGGAGAGTTGCACCCTCTACAAGTTCCATCACTATAAATACACATGGAGTCCCACCTTGATTCCAACCTTGGTCCAAAACGGCCACGATATTTGGATGCGAGAGCGAGGCGGCGGCCTTTGCCTCACGAATAAATCGCTCTACAAACTTTTCATCCTGAGCAAGATGAGGATGCATGATCTTTACAGCAACTTGACGGTCCAGACGGAGATCCAAGGCGGCGTAAATGGTTGCCATACCACCAGAAGCAACAATGCGATTTAACTTGTAACGTCCATCAATTACTTCGCCAGTTAAATCAGACACATGCGAATTTTAGATGAAGAAGTTCCCATCGACTCGAATTGTGGCGCAATCTCGGGTGTTTTCTGATTTGAAATGCTCCTGCTCGCGAATTTGCCAGATTCTCATCTCCGTCTCTAAGTGTCCACCATCACGGTTAAGTACTCTCTGTAGACCAACTTCCATATCGATATCAATCCAGATTAATTCTTCTGTGAACTTTCGGGTTGACTTTTGACCCGCCCCTACTCCCTCTAGGATCAACAAAGCTGGTGCGCTATAAGTTTGGAGATCTCCAAACCTTTTGTTGAGCCAATCGTATTTCCGATAGCCAAAAGATTTCCCCTGAAAGACGGGTTCGAGTATTTGATTTGTGATGGTTCGCGTAAGTTGAGAAGTTAAGGCGTCATCCCATCCGTTATAGAGATCATCCATATGAATAATTTGGACATCTCCACCCTGAAAAGCACTGGCGATGCGACGGGCCAAGGTTGTCTTTCCCGACCCTGCTGGACCATCAATGGAAATACTCCTAGTAGTCAAAGATTTTCCAGGCGCACCTGTAAGTCTTTGCAAAATTTCATTAAGCGATGGATTTTTCAACTAGCCCTCTGGATCTTTAGCCATTTACTCCATCCATAAATAGCAACGATGGTGAAGACCGAATACAGAAGGGCGGTGAAGAAGAATTCTTGTCTCGCGTAATGCCAAGTTCCAAAGACATTAATTGCAAACCAGAGCGCCCAAGTCTCGTGCCATTGAAGAACCATAATTATCTGGGTAACAGCGCTCGTCACAAGGAGTAGTGAATCTGACCAAGAAGCGGCTGCACCAATACTTTCAAGAGCTGGTGCGGCCGCTAGCCAGAGAGCAGTTGCTGATAAGAACCAAATAGCTCGCTCCTTATTGGACATGTATCTTGGTTCTACACCGGTTGGTTTCCAACCAAACCATCCCCAAATCGCTGCCGCAATAAAAATTATTTGCAAGAGAGCGCTGGCAAAAAGCTCGACATTGAAGAAGAAGAGTCCATACAAAGAGCTGCTAAGAATCCACCAAGGCCAAGCCCAGCGCGTACCCCGAGCGCCAAGAATTACGGCAGTTAGAGATGTAAGAACTGATACAAACTCTAGATATGAAACCTCATAGTTCCAGGCTATAAAGAAAGTATTCATGAAACCCCTTCCCAATTCGCATTACCGAACTGGTGCTACGGTCGACCCTAAGGTCCTCTCAGCCAACTTTTGGCTCCCGATTAAAAAGAAGATTAGCATAAGGCGTGCTCAAGTACTCTTACTTTGCCATGTTGATCTTCACTTTTCTGGGATCGATTTGGCTGGAAGTCTTCTTAAAGGTTGGTGTATTAAGAAGGATAAAACGAGCACTTTTAAGTATTCTGCCCGTAGCAATACTTTTTCTGATTTGGGATTACCACGCGGTCATTAGTGGTCATTGGTGGTTTGACGAGGAGCAAGTCGTCGGAATCTTAGGACCAAAGGGAATTCCGCTAGAGGAGTTTCTCTTTTTCATTGTCGTACCACTTGCTGCCTTACTAACAATTGAAGCGGTAAGAACTCAACGGCCTCATTGGAAATTTGGTGATGAGCAATGACTTACACTCAATTAGCGATTCTTAGCGTGATATTGGTCGTAATTGCCGATAGATATGTTCTGAAGACTCATTTACTTCAACGTAAGGCATTTTGGACTGCTTATGCGATTATCATCTCCTTCCAATTGATAACTAATTGGTGGCTCACCTCTCGGAAGATATTGAGTTATAGCGAGGATGTAATTCTCGGCTTGCGCATCGCATCCGCACCAGCAGAGGATCTCTTATTTGGATTCTCTATGGTGACGTTAACAATTTCACTCTGGATTTTCTGGGGGCGAAAAGGAATACAGCGCCTCTAACGAGCCCTAAGCGCACGACGCCATGCAGGTAGCGCAACCTTAAATCTGCGCAAGGTTGAGGTCCTTGCGCGGAGCTTAAATACTTCATAGTCAATCTTTTCTACCTCATCAACGATTCCGCAATACAGCTCGCTCGCCGCTTCGATGCAGGGACGAGACTCAGGGGCAAGGAGTGAAATACCGTTCTCTGCCTCGCGCTTTAGCTCTCTTACGCGCTCGATTTGAAACTTAAGGGCTTCTACTATCTCTGGCGTAAGAGTCCGTTGCTCTAACATTTTTCGGTCAACACCGAACTTAGATAGCTCACCCATCGGCAAATAGACACGCCCTCGATCCAAATCTTCGCCGACATCTCTAATGAAATTTGCTAACTGAAAGGTGATTCCGAGTTTTTCCGCAGCCGAATTGGCTTGTTCCAGCTTTCCGGGAAGAGTGCCAAGAATGGGAACCATTTGCAGGCCGATAACTGCGGCAGATCCGTAGACGTATTCCATTAGATCTTCAAAGGATTCATACTCAGTTACATCTAGATCCATGGCCATTGAGTGTAGAAATGCTTCAAAGTAGGCAATCGGTATCTCGAATCGTCTGACTGTATCTACAAGCGCCCTACCAATATGGTCATTACTTCGACCAGACTTGATGTCTTGAAGAAGTTGGAAACTCCATCTCTCGAGCTCATCTCGTTTTTCCGGGGGTGTCAATTTGGAATCGAAATCATCAACGATTTCATCTGCGTATCTGGCAAATCCATATAGGGCATGGACATAAGGACGCTTCTCCTTAGGAAGAAGGAGAGTGGCTAAGTAATAGGTCTTCCCATGAAGTGAGTTAAGACGTTTGCATTCTAAATATGATTTACGCAGGTCCGTTTCAATAATTCCTGCTGCAGTTAACTCATCCATTTCCAGTGATTCGTTCCGCAGCCAATTTGCCAGATATTAGAACCATTGGAACGCCAACTCCCGGTTGAGTTCCACTTCCAGCGAAGACAACATTTTCAAAACCTTTTGCCATATTGCCGGGTCTAAATGGGCCAGTTTGGAAAAATGTATGAGCGCTCGCAAAGGGCGCTCCCATTTCAAGTCCCATCGCCTCCCACTCAAGCGGTGTGGTTAAGTGCTCGACTTCAATAGAGTCGCTAAATCCCGCATATCCGCGCGACTCCATAACTCGAATCATTTCATCTCGATATTTAGGTGTCTCGCGCTTCCAGTCGATGTCTGCACTTAGATTTGGAGTTGGGAAGAGAACGTAATAACTCTGCTTACCTTTGGGAGCCAATTGCGGATCGTCATGCGATGGAACGGTTACAAGCAAGCTTGGGTCGGTCATGAGCTGTTTCTTGTCGATTAGCTCCTCGAATACGCCATCCCAAGAGTCACCAAAATGAATATTGTGATGAGCGATATGGTCGTATCGCTTACTCGAACCAGCAAGCAAGACTGCACAGGATGGCGAGTAATTTAAGCGCTTAACTCGCTTTGGAGTCTTGTTGAGAAGTTCTCGGTAAGCAACTGGTAAATCTGGACTCAGAATGATGGCATCACACTCGAATCGCGAATCATCCTCTGTTATTGCCGCCGTTACGCGAGCGCCCGCTTTTTCGAGTTTAGTTACTTTCTGGTTGTAGTGAATTTTAACGCCGTGTTTAGTGGCCGCCCCAGCCAGCGCTCTTGGAAGGGCATGCATTCCACCCTTAGGGAAGAAGACTCCATTAACAGAATCCATATAGGCAATAACGGCATAGATTGCGAGAGCTTGCTGTGGTGAGACACCGGCATACATTGCCTGGAATGAATAAACCCGTTGAGTTCTGGGATCCTTGAGAAATTGCGAGACTTTCGGTGCAAGCCTGCGAAAACCACCGATTGCAATCAACCTAGCAAGATTAGGCGTCAAAAGATTGAAAGGCGTATCAATATTCTTATCGATGAAATCATTCATCTCATACTTGTATAACTTGGTTACAAAATCCACGTATCTGCGATATCCAGCAGCTTCGTCGCCTCCGATTACTTGTGCGATTTCATCTTCCATCTTTGCTGTATCGGCGTGGACATTTAAGATGCTGCCATCTGAATAAAAGGCGCGATAGAGCGGGGAGAGTGGCATCAGCTCAAGCCAATCTTCCAATCGTTCTCCAACACAATTAAGCGCATCTTCAATCAAGGAAGGCATGGTCAATACGGTCGGACCCGTATCGAAGGAATATCCCTCTTTCTTTAATAGACCATTTCGACCACCAGGAACTGATTCACGCTCAAGAATTGTTACTTCATGTCCAGCCCCAGCAAGGCGAAGTGCTGCACTTAACCCAGATAGTCCAGCTCCAACTATGACTATCCGATCACGCTTACCTTTGACTCTTCGCATTGAATTTCTAGCTCTTTCTTCTCGTGGCGGCCAAAGCCATTTCGCTAAGACTCTGAGCAACTTCCTGATTCATCTCTGGATGCCCGAGAGCTTCCAAAGATTGAGCCAGTAGCGTCTCGATTAACGATTCACACTCAGATAAAGCACCCGAATCTTCTATCAAAGATTGAATTTCTGCGACTTGAGATGAGCTCAATTCGGGGTTGCCCAAAGAACTTTCGATTTTTGCCCGTCCCTGTGGGGAGGTTCGCTCGGAAGTCATCGCAATCAATACCGTCCGTTTGCCTTCGCGGATATCGTCTCCCGAAGGCTTTCCCGTAACTTCAGTCTCACCGAAGACTCCCAAGATGTCATCGCGGAGCTGAAATGCCTCACCAAGAGGTAATCCAAAACTTGAAAGGGCTTCTTGAAGTGATTGGCTTGCATTTGCCAGGGCTGCGCCGAAGCGCAGCGGTCGCTCGATGGAATACCTTCCCGATTTATAACGAGCGATTTTCCGCGAGCGATTCAAATCAGATTTTCCGAGCGCTCCTTCAAGAACATCAAGATACTGACCAGCCATTAATTCAGATCTCATCTCGTGGAAAATTGGAAGTGAGCGCCTAATTTGTTTGTCATCTAGCCCAGATTCACTAATCATCTGATCGCTCCAGGATAGAGCTAAATCTCCTAGGAGTATTGCTGCGGCAACTCCGAATCGTTCCGAACTTCCTACGTAAGAATTCTCTTGATGGAACTTTTCAAACCTTCGATGGAGAGCGGGCTTGTTTCGACGCGAGTCAGAACCGTCCATGACATCATCATGAATGAGAGCGCATACATGCACTAGCTCTAGCGCAGCGCATGCTTTGAGCGGTGATATTGCGGGAGTTGCTCCGGCTCCAAGATAACCAAGGTAGGCAAATACAGGGCGAAACCTTTTGCCACCTTCGAGAACGTATTCAGTTAGAGCCTGAGTCACCGGATTCAGGTGATCATCAATCGCCTTTATTTCGCCTGCTCGGATATGAGTGAAAGAAGCTAACTCAGCATCTATTGAACTTCGAATCTCTAATATTCCCGGTAAAACCACGGCGCAACGGTACCCTCAACCCTTATGCAGAGTCGGCCAACTTTCTCAGTTGAATTTTTCCCGCCTAAAGATTCGGCTGGAGAATCGCGACTCTGGGCGTCTTTAGAGGCGCTCGTTCCATATCAGCCTGATTTTGTCTCGGTCACTTACGGAGCTGGGGGTAGTACGCGCGACCGCACCATACGAATAACAAGTGAAATTACGAAACGAACTGGAATCAAGACGGTCGCACATCTGACTTGTGTAGGTGCTATGAGAGATGCGTTGATCGAAACTCTTCACAGTTATCGAAGCGCCGGCATCACATCTGTTTTGGCGTTGCGAGGAGATCCAGAAGGTGGCCCTACCTCTGAGTGGAAGAGAACTGAGGGCGGATTCGATCATGCCGATGAACTCGTCTCGCTGGCTCGTGAGATGGATTTTGAAGTTGGGGTTGCAGCATTTCCAGATAAGCATCCTGCTTCGCAAGATTTCGAGCAGGACATCAAAGTCTTGATTGAAAAAGAGCGGCGTGGTGCAAAATTTGCCACAACCCAATTCTTTTTTGGTTCAGAAAAATACTTGCAACTACGAGAGCGATTGGCTCGAGAGAATTCCAAACTTCCTTTAATCGCCGGCATTTTGCCGATCACAAACGTTAAGCAGTTAGAACGCATGTCGATTTTGAGTGGAGCTTCGATACCTCATGAAATTTCAAAACGTATTAAAGCAGTCGAAGCGGATCCAAGTAGTGTTAGAGCTGAAGGTGTTTCGATCGCAACTGAACTATCAAAACAACTACTAGATTCAGGCGTTCCTGGCCTTCATTTTTATACTATGAACTCGGCCGACTCTACAATTGAGATTGTTAAGCGAATAGGACTGCGATGAAAAGAGAGGAGTTCTTTGCTCATTGGAGTTCACTCCATGGAAGCGCTGAAGTTAGAGGAATAGTTTCTGCTTGGCTCTCAATTAGCTTTCATATAAGTAAGCCACTTATCTGGTTGAAACTCTCACCAAATTCTCTCTCGCTTCTCTCTATTCTTGCGGCCGGCGGCTTTCTACTCTTAACTGATAGCCACTGGGCGATTGCTCTTCTCGTACTCTCGCTTTTGCTAGATGGGATTGATGGCACAGTTGCCATCTTGACCGAGAAAAGTTCGAAGTTTGGCGCCCTAGTTGATGGCGTAGCAGATCGAATTGTTGAGGGATTGTGGGCTATCGCCCTCTATGCACTCGGCGCCCCCTGGCAATTAGTGATAGCTGCATGGCTAGCTGCCTTTGTACAGGAGTATTTACGAGCTCGGGCTGGGGGATTAGGAGTCAATCAGGTTCTAATTGTTACTTGGTGCGAGCGCCCTGTTCGAGCAACCCTAATTTTCATTCCTCTTGTAGGACGCATCTTCGATCTAGATCTGTTCACTGTTGCATCTTGGGTTTGGGCTGCCCTGCAAATTTCAAGTGCACTAGCGCTATTCAATTCGCTTCGATTGCATCTGCAACAATCTCAGCGCTAATCGCTACGAGCGGAAGTCCGCCGCCGGGATGAGCAGAACCACCTACACAATAAAGATTTTCGATGGGGGAGCGATTTTTTGCTCTCAGAAATGCAGAGCGCATTCCATTACTTGAAGTTCCATAAATTGATCCACCTGGCGCCCGATAGAGTCGCTCTAAGTCTGCGGGAGTACGGATTTCCATATTTAGCAACCTATTCTTTATGGCGATGCCTTTAGATTCGAGTTTTTGAATAATTTGTTCTGCGTAACCTTCTTTAAATCCAGGTAAATCCCAATTAGTACCTTTATTGGGTTCGTGACGCGGGGCATTAATCAAGACAAACCAGGCTTCTGTATCTGGATTAGGAACCATCGAATCGTCTTGCGGATTACAGATGTAGATTGCGGGATCACTAGGGGGCTCTTTACGTTTGAATATCGAATCAAATTCATCGTCGTAGTTCTCCGGAAAGATCACAGTGTGATGTTTCAAGCTACTTTTCCCCTTTAATGAGAGCAGAAGTGAGAATCCAGATAGAGATGGGGTCGCCCTTTTCAAAGACTTTCTTGGCTTGCTTGCTCCTGGCACGTCCCCTACAAGTTTTTCATATAGCTCTGATGCATCTGAATTAGAAATAACTATGTCGCTATCAAACTCTCGTCCATCTTCGAGCAGAACCCCAGTGGCCTTCCCGTCAGTGATTTTTAACTTAGATACGGGCGAATTCAAATGTACTTCAACACCTAATTCACCAACGCGTTCAGCGAGCTTTATGCCTAAGGTTCCGATTCCACCCTTTACATGCCAGGCCCCAAAAGCTTCCTCAACAAAAGCGATTGTCAGTAGTACTGCGGGAACTTCTCGCGGATCTGAACCTGTATAGGTTGCATATCGATCAATAATTTTGCGTAGATAAGGATTCTTCGTATGTCTTGAAGTCAAGGACCGAAGCGAACTCCATGGCGAGATTGTGAAGAGGTCGCTAAGGAGATTTTTTCGTTTGAGGAAGTGCTTGAGGCTTTTTAGCTCTCCTTCAATGAAGTCCTCTCTTGAAGATTCCCACATTGCTTCTGCTTTGGTTAATAGTTGGTGCCAGTCCTGTCCGGCTGACTCTCCAAAAGCTTCTGTGATTGCATTTACTGATCCCTTATGTGAGAGGTTAGGAAAAGTGACCCGCTTGCCATCGTGAAATATGTATTCAAAGGCAGGATCGACTGGTTGCAACTCAACCAAATGCTCAAGTCGTTTACCTGTCTTTATAAAGAGATCTCGGTAAACAGCAGGTAAAGTTAGAAGTGAAGGCCCAGTATCAAAGATAAAGCCATTGATGTTTTCAGATTGGCACTTGCCACCTAATTTCTCGCTAGCTTCAAATAGCGTGACTCGGTGACCCTTCTTTGCTAATCGTGCAGCGCTAGCAAGCCCAGCCATACCGCCGCCAATAATAATTACACGTTTGGGCGTCTTTGTTGGAAAGTGGTGGCTCATATAGCTCTTCCGCGCCAACTAAGTTTGCCGGTCCGCTTGAAGATTAGCGAACGGAGGATTAGTCCAATCCAAAGCGATACAGCGATTGGATGAAGCGGCGCCGTGACCCAAATTGACTTGGTACGAACTGCGACGAGCAATCTAGAAGTCAAAAGGAGGAGATATCCATAGATTGCCCACTCATGCCCCTGGAGCGAGCGAACCAATGGATAAATCGAACTGAAGAAAAGTATTGCAATCACAATCAATGCGCCAAAACTGCCACCAAAGGCGCGCCATTGAGATTTTGAATAGCCATCAATCAGGGATTTTGTATCTGGATACATCTCACAACTGGAAATCTTTGAACCATCAACGACTGAGCCGATTCCACCAAATCTTCTTAAGAGACGCGCCAGCTCAAGATCATCCAGAACTTCAGAGCGAATTGCATGGTGACCGCCTGCTTCTCTATAAAGCTCATTTTTAACAATGAAAAATTGGCCATTTGCTACCACGGTAGAGGTGCTTCTACTTCGCTCAATTAACCTTAGCGGAAGAGAGGCAAACCATGACCATTGCAATAACGGTTGGACTATCTTGGCAATTAATGGCTTAGCGAATTGTCGGGGGTATGGGGAGATAAAATCCCAGCCTTCTGATTTCATAAAGGTAATTGAATCCGCGACGGCACTCTTTTCTAACCGAACATCAGCGTCAAGAAAAACTAAGAATTCTTCATCGCTCGCATCTGCGAGAAGCTGTAAGGCGTGATTTTTTCCTAGCCAACCTTTTGGAAGTTCTTTTGCCACAACTTCCTCAAATCTTAAATCGCCAACTTCGGTAAGAATTTCCGCTGTTCCATCAGATGAGCCATCATTAAGAACTCGGACTCGAAAATTATCTAATTGAATCTGTGCTAGGGCGGAGTCAATGACCTGCCTTGCATTGCGCTCTTCATTTCGCATAGGGATTAGTAGCGCGACCGACTCGGAGATGGGAGTACCTAGCGGTCTAATAGATCGTGCTGTGAAAAAATTAAATATCGTTATTAGAGTGAAGAGAGCGACTAGCAATTGGGAAAATTGATCCATTAGTCATTACGCCCAAGTTTCACTGATAAGAAGTACCAAACAACGATAATTCCGAGAGCCGTTCCCGCTAAGAACGCCACTCCTGGTCGATCAAAGAAGAAGAGATTTGCGACGATTCCGCTGATCCAGCTCCAGATGAGGAAAAACTCTGGGACTGCGCGACTTGCTCCTAGTGAGCGCCTCTCTTTTGGAAGTGCGAAATTCAATAGTGCCATCAAACCCATTCCGGTTAGGAGCCAACCAAAGGCATTAGAAATCGGAATCTCTGGTTGAAATGGAACAGTTGCACCTGTTATCTGCCAGGACCATCGACCAGCAGTGACCATCTGCGGATCCAAAAAGAGATCCCAAGCCATTAATCCGTAGCCACCGACAAGAAATACCCAACGTGGCGCAATTCTGCGCGCCGCAATAAATATTGGATGCGCCATCATGATCCAAGCGAAGGGCACTACAAGCGGAACCCCAAAGACCTGATACCCAAGAGATCCTGAGTATTCATATGTGCCGAAGGGCCAACCAGTTCTTACTCCGACTTGTTCAACCAATAAGGCATAACAGAAGGTGATAAATAGGAAGCGGAGCGCATAATTCGCTCGGTATGCAAAAAGTGCATGTAGCAACATTGCTCCTGCTGCCCAATAAACAGTGGAGATTGTTACTAGTCTTAACGGCTCTCCATCGAGAAGCGGATAAGAGATCTGAAGCCCAATCGCTACAGTCAAGACAGACATAAGTAAAAAGTTCTGAAACGGAGTGATTCGACGACGAGAATCTCTTCTAGGTCGGAAATTTCGAATCGACATGGGTCAATTCTGCCTCAACAATGGATCAGAGCTCTCCTGAGGAATCGATCAAGGCAAACCTTCCGAACATCTCCTCGGCGTACCACTTTTCCCGCGCGGTAGCAGCAATAACTTCCTTGTGCGCCTCACCCCGATAGGCAAAATAGCTGATGGTCTTCGGGTCTTCCCAGATTGAGAAAGTTCCCTGGAGCCCGATTGGAGCTTCACCAATTCCGATGGCTCCAATTAAACCCGGTGCGGCTTTAAGACTTGCGGTAACTGGTGGAACCGAACGCCAGAACAAAAAGTTCTTGCGCCACTTGATACGAGCCCGAGTAATGGCAACCACCTTTCCATTCCAATCGATTGGTGCAATCTCAGATTTGAAGGGATTTTTCTTTGACCATTTTCCGTGAACTGCAATTGGCTTTAGCGTTCCCTCGAAATGATCCAGAGTTTTCTTATTCCAACGCTTCATCAATTTTGAATTTTCGAATGGTGATAATGCATCATTTTCAATATTCACAATCAATCCCCATCGTCTAGGGTCGGCGTCGCGTGGAGTAAAGGTTTCGCCCTTTCCTGTCCCCAATAATTTCCAGAAGGAAATCGATTTATTCCTGCGGAGCGAGCGCCGATCAAGAGCCATGCGCAAAATGGCCCATGGGATATCTCTTGAATTGATGCGCCAGAAATAAACTTTAGTAATCATCTTGCGCTCGCCGTATCAATAATCGCAGCAATAACATCACGCGGACTATCCCACATCGGTGCATGTCCAGTATCCGGAAAAATTATCCATTTAGCGTGAGCCGGAGCTATTGAACGTTCCTGGCATGTGGTTGCTGGAAGGGTCCGATCGGAATCACCAAAGATGATAGTGACCGGAATGCTCGTAGGAATATTTCCATCAAATCGCTTCATCAACATGCCATCCCAAGCAGGGTAATAACCATCGGCCTTGGCCATCGCATTGACGGCGTCAAGACATAGTTCATAGGAGAACTCATTCCATCTGGGGCTAACATCAAAGAATCCCAATTTCCTCGCCGCTTCAAAATGCAAAGCAGTAGGAGCTAGCTTGCTTGTTGTACGAGCAATGAAGCGCACCAAAGCAGTAGCCGGATATCGCACGTTATATGGATTTAACCAAAGCCCGGCAGGCGCCAATCCGATAATGCTCTTTACGCGCTCTGGAGCAGTGCTTGCCATCTCCAGGGCGATCCAGCCACCAAGTGAATTTCCAACCACATGAAAACTCTCAAAGCCCAACTCAGCCATTTCATGCAAGGTCGTGAGGGCCAAACTGTGGGGATCCATAGGAGCGCCCTTTATCAGAGGCGTATCTCCATGCCCCGGAAGGTCAACTGTTACAACTTTGAAATTTCGAGCGAGTTCATCTTGAATCAGACTCCATGCGGTGCTTGCCGATCCCATTCCGTGAATGAGAAGTAGTGGTGCTCCACTACCTAAAACTTTATGGCTCAGTCGCTGCATTAGTCACCAACTGTCGCTGGAGTTCCTCCAGTCGCCCGGATTAGTTCATTGAAACTAGTTGGAAAGACTGTATGTGGGTGGCCAGCTGCGGCCCAGACCTCGCTATATTCATCGAGCGCTTTATCGATAAGAATTATTTCTGGAGATGTTAGCCAACCAATCGGCGCGACGCCTCCAACAGAGTATCCTGAAATTGATTTTACAAAATCTGCATCAGCCCTTCCCAGTTCATTAATCTCTAACTGGCTTGCGACTAATTTGGTATCAACGCGATGACGGCCTGAAGTAACTACCAATAGTGGGTTTCCACTTGGTAATTTGAAGACGATTGAAGATGCAATCTGTCCAACTTCAATGCCAAGCGCATTTGCTGCATCTAGGGCAGTTCGGGCGCTATCTGAGAGAACTTTGATTTCGCCCTTCATGCCATGGATCTTTAGAGCTTCGGCTGCTCGCTTAACCGCGGCCTTCTCAAGGACTCCTTCCATATCTTGATTCTATTCAAAATTCGGATCAAAGAATCCAGGTCTCAATGAGAGTAAATGCTGCAATCGCAAAGACGGTGTATGCAAATGCACGCTTTAAGGATTCTGGTCTCATTGTGGTGCTCTTGGTCGCAGCGACTCGTGAGATCAATACGGCTACTATCGCAATGACTATTGGTATCTCCCATGAGACCTCATCCCAATGGCGATAGTGAGCGAAGAATCCGGTCAGAGTGTTTATTGTGATTATGAAAAGAGAGGTTCCGGCCGCCTTGGCAGGGGAGACGTTGTAGAAGAGAACCAGAATTGGAATCGCAATAAAGCCACCTCCGATTCCGAAGAGACCGGTCAGCGCCCCGACTAAAAGGGATAGGCCAATCAGTGCTGGCACCGGCATCTGCTTTTCATTTGATCCGGTAGGAGGTTTCAAAAGCATAGAAGTTCCCGCCGTGATTAAAACTAATGAGAATCCGGTGAGAACTATGGATTCTGGGATGCTTGGAAGAAGATAAGCCCCTCCAAAGTTAGTTGCTAAACCAATTGCCCAAATAGATAGCGATTCTCGAATCAACACATCTTTACTCTTTAGTTTGGAAAGGACGCCAGATAGCGCCCCACTAAAGACGATAATCAGAGAAGCAGTTGTCGCTTGAACCGGGCTCATGCCGAAGACATATATCAACATCGGAACTGCGACCATTGAGCCCCCGGCTCCAACAAATCCCAAGATTGAACCTATTGCAACCCCACAGACAACAGCGAGAGCAATTTCCATTAGGTAAAGGTAGCGCGAAAGAGTAAGGACCCCTAAAGAAATTAGGGGTCCTTACTATTAAATGTTTATTGACTAGAGGTTGAAGAATCCATCTGTGATTGAAGGGCCAAACTCGACGCCGCTTCCAACAAGTACGAAGATGATTAAGGCCGCGCCAGCAAGAGAGAGGTTCTTGAAGAAGTTAATCATTTCACCCTGCTTCGCTTGTGGATCCTGGATTGTCCAGAAGTTATGCATCATGAAGGCAGTAGGTACTAGGAAAACGGCCAGTAACAACGCACCTAGATCGGCATAAACACCAAAGACAATGTAGAGAGCACCGATTATCAACATCAAGCCGGTAACAATTACAGCGAGCTTAGGCGCAGGGACCTTCTTGAACTGGGCATAGCCAGTCATATCGTTGAGTTTGGTGAGATGTGCGATCCCTGATTTAATGAAGATCAGCGCAAAGAGCACGCGACCGATTACTAGGAGGATATCCATTTATTTCAGTCCTTTCGAAAGAGGTAGTTGAAGATTAAATCAAGATTATTGAAATTTCAACTATCGACGCGCTCCTGAAAAACAAAGAAAACCGCGCCCCTTGCGAGGCGCGGTCTCCCTTTTTTCTTGTTCTTAACCTACCTTTGTGATTCGGCCATCAGCCTTTGGAGTCTGCGTGACTCGACCAGCAGCTAGATCAGCCTTCACTCCATCTACCAAGATATCCAGCAACAACTTGCCAGGGAACTTTGCGGTAGCAGGATTGAGCATTGTGTATCCATCGCCACCATAGAGCATGAAGTCATTAACAGCGACGGTGTAAGTCTTTGCATCCTTCGCAATTGCAGTTCCATCGAGATTTGTTACCG
>Ga0129342_1000501_pt1 | contig 16752 bp, 16 predicted proteins | sample CPBDNA_5_FD_94426 | JGI IMG/M metagenome (GOLD analysis project Ga0129342, IMG submission 94426) | Freshwater to marine salinity gradient microbial communities from Chesapeake Bay, USA - CPBay_Sum_15_0.2_DNA | ecosystem: Environmental > Aquatic > Marine > Coastal | place: USA: Chesapeake Bay...
AACAGATAACCCTCCCAAGGCATAACCATCAAATTCCATATCTATTAGCGCTTGTCTTGATCTTTCTCTTAATTCTGGATACATACCGCCTTGTACAATACCAAATAGAGGCTTAGCCGAGTAATTAGCTTTTTTTGATCTTTCTGCCCAACGTAAAGATAACTCCATAGATTTTTCTGTGGTAGATATATCAGAGGGATATTTAATACACTCATCAAATATCATCATTATATCTGCATTGATTTGCGTTTGAACATCAATGGATATCTCTGGTGTCATTAACACTTTGTCACCATTAAATGGTGATCTAAATTCTGCTCCTTCATTATTAATTTTAACATCTTTACCTAAACTAAATACTTGATAACCACCCGAATCAGTTAATATTAAACCATCCCATTTCATAAATTGATGTAAACCACCAAACTTTTGAATAAGATCTATACCGGGTCTTAGCATTAGATGAAAAGCATTTGATAATATTATATCGACATTACACTTCTTCAAGTCGGAAGAATCCATGGTTTTAACAGCACCATAAGTTCCGATAGTCATAAATGATGGAGTACTAATTGTTTTATCATTTATCGTTAACGATGCTGTTCTTGCATAATTATGTATATTTTGTATTGAGAATTGCATATTAAATCTTAAGTAGCATACTATCTCCATAACTATAAAATTTATAGTTGTTATTAATGGCTTTTTTATATAGTTCTAGTAGCTTGTCTCTGCCTATTAACGATGCAACCAGTAGTAAAAGAGTAGATTTGGGTAAATGAAAGTTTGTTATCAAACCATTTATTAATTTGAATTTATACCCAGGCGTAATAAACAAGTCAGCCTCACCTTTATAATTATTTTTGTATAACTTAGTAGCATAATTCTCTAATGCTCTTGTTGCAGTAGTTCCTACAGCAATTACTCTTTTGTTCTTTCTTTTAGTATTTTTTATAATATCAATTGTACTTTTTTTAACTTCACAATATTCAGATCCAATATCATGCAATAAGTAATTATCATTTGATACAGGTTTGAATGTGTTGTATGTGACATGCAAAGTCAAATATTCTAATAATACACCTTTTTCTTTTAATTTATTTAGCACTTCTTTTGTAAAGTGTAAACCAGCTGTTGGAGCAGCAACGGAACCATCATTTACAGCATAGGTTGTTTGATACCTATCAACATCGTCCTTAGTTACTTTCCTCTTAATATATTTTGGAAGAGGAATCTCACCATATTTAATAAAAAGATTCATTATGTTGTCTTCTGATTTAATAGTAACGTAATTTCTTTCTATATTAGTTACAGTTAGATAATATTTATTTTTGAAATTTAATATAGTTCCAACTTTAAGTTTTCCGGAAGTGCCAAATATGCAGATTGCTTCTGTTGAGCTTAATGACTTATGGAAAAGTAGCTCCACTGCACCGCCTGATTCTTTTTTTACAAATAGCCTTCCAGGAATTACTTTTGTATCATTGAGAACTAATAAATCACCAGCGTTTAAAAAATTATAAATATCTGAAAAAGCTGTATGTACAACTGAATCATATGTTTTATCAAAAACCATAAGTTTAGAGCTATCTCGTTTTAGTGGTGGAGTGAATGCAATGAGATTATCAGGTAAATCATAGTCATATAATTCAATACTTGTTTTCATCAGAATGGATTATAGGTTATCATCATTGCAAATTAAAAAGAAATTTGATACAAAATTGATATGAACTTTTTAAATAAAATAACAGGAGTAAATCTATGGCATTGATAAAAAATTTTCCTCATGATGGCATAGTAACTATTAATCGAGTAATCCTTAAGAAAGGTCATACTATTGACGAGCTTCAAGAAAGAGTTGCCCTGATGTGTGAAAATGTAAAAACATATCATTCTGAGACTGGATTTATTGGTGGAATGGTTGTTTTAAATAGTGGACAAATATCAAATGAAGGATCTAACCTTGGAAAAGCCTTAGAGAGTGAATTAAAAAATAAGGAAGCACTTATCATCACATATTGGAATTCATATGAGGAGCATGAGAATTCTCATAAAAGCGATAAATTCCAACCTTTATTTCAAAACGTAATTGACCTTTGTGAAAATGGCAACGAAGAAATTGTCTATGATATGTTATGGCAAGGAGAAGCATACACACCTGAGATGGCTAAAATGGCACAGTCAGCAAAAGAGCAAAATAGCTAAACTATCGGCGGGTTTTTCTTATTAGTTCGTTTATGTCTTCCGCCAATCAATTTATGTTTTTTTAACTTTTCGTCAAGCTTCTCTAGCGTAGTATCTTCGATACGAATATTTTGAGATAATGTAATTTGTTTTCGAATATACAATACAACTAATATTGCAATAATTATGATTGTGAAGTATGTGATATAATCCAACATAGTTTATCTTAGCACAATATACGAATATTATGCCACTGTGGTGGAATTGGTAGACACGAGGGACTCAAAATCCCTTTTTCGCAAGAAAGTATCGGTTCGAGTCCGATCAGTGGTATTAGAATGTCACGTGCAAATAGTGATATACACAAAAGAACATGATTGACTATATTATTAAAAAATTAAAAAAACGAGGAATAGATTTAGATTCAGCACAATTACATTTAATTCATAAGTTGATAGAGTCAATACAGCCCGATAAAGATTTAAATGACAAATTAGATAGTAAATCAACTAAGAAAAGCTTTTATGTGTGGGGAGATGTTGGAAGGGGAAAAACTTTAATTACTAAAACATTTTTTAATTTACTTACTGAAAGAAAAGCATCATTCCATTATATGGAATTCATGCAAAGTATACATGAACATTTATCAAACTTATCCGGCAAGAAGAAACCTTTAAATATTATAGCTAGAGATTTAAGTAAGAAATGTAAAGTTATTTTCATAGATGAATTTCAAGTTGAAGATATAACAGATGCAATGATTATTGGAAATATTCTAAATCAGCTTATTACATTAAACATAACACTTTATTTGACATCTAACACACATCCAGATGATCTATATAAAGATGGACTGCAGAGAGAAATATTTATAAAAGAAATGGAGATTATGAAAAAATCACTTAATATTTATAAAATTGAAGGATTGGTAGATTATAGATCAAGAAATATCCTAAATTTAAATAATAGTTCTGAGCATGTTCATAATGATGAGAGTATTATATGTTTTTTGCAGAATAATTTTGAGAATTTAAACTTTAATAAAAAATATTATGTTAATTCAAGAGCGTTTAGCTGTAAGGCTACTTCAAGTGATTTTTTATGGATTTCTTTTTCTGATTTTTTTAGAGAACCAGGTGGGGACAAAGAATATATAGAAATATCTAAAAAGAAAGAATGGATCTTCATTAATGATTTCATTGCATGCAATGATGACTCAGCAGATCTTATAAGAAGATTTATATCATTTATTGATATTTGTTATAGAAATAAAATGAAAATTAAGTTCTTTTTTAATAACTACGCATGCAATGATTTGTATACAGGTGATAAACTAAGAAATCTTTGGAATAGATGCCAAAGTAGACTAAATGAAATGCAAGGAATGTATTATTTAACAAATACAAAGGAATAAGATGAAAGAAATATTTATATATGGAATAGGAAATGCACTTGTTGATAGTGAATATATAATATCAGAAGATGAACTTAAGCAACTTAACTTAAAAAAAGGTTGTATGGAGCTAAATGATATTCAAAATCATAATAGAATAAATAATGAACTCAAGAAGAAGCATGGAGTTGTAAAAATGATGCCAGGGGGATCAGTAGCAAATTCTTTATATGCTCTAGCTCAGTTTGGTGAAAATGTAAGTTTTACTGGTAGGGTATCAAAAGATAATGTTGGGGCTACATTTGAAGAATCATTGAAATTTGTTGGCATGCAATCTGCTATTAAACAAGTAGAAACCGGTACAACTGGTGAATGTATAGTTTTAATCACACCTGACCATGAAAGAACAATGTATACCTATCTTGGCGTTTCATCTGATTTATCAAAAGAAGACATATCAAAAGACGTCATATTTAAATCTGAATACTTATTAATTGAAGGGTATCTAGTTACCTCCGATAGTACTAATAGTGTTGCGAAGTATTGTTTAGATGTAGCAAGTGAAAATAATATAAAAAAAATTATTACTTTATCAGATCCAAATGTAGTTAGTTTTTTCAAAGATAATATGATGGAATTGATTAATAAAAGTTTTGATATTATTTTTTGTAACCAACAAGAGGCATATAATATTTCTTCATCTGATAATATTAATGACTCTATAAAATTTCTAAGCAATTATTCAAATGAAATAGTTATTACTTCTGGTAATAAAGGAGCTTATGTTTATTATGATACTAAAATCACTCATGTAATTAGTGAGAGTGTTACGCCTGTTGACTTAACAGGCGCTGGAGATATGTTTTTAGCTGCATATCTATTATCAAAGAGAAATAATAAAACTATTACTGAATCCATAAAGTTTGCTAATAAATGTGCAGGAAGAATTATTCAAAAATATGGGGCTAAATTCGACAGTAAAGAAGAATACGCACAGCTTAAATCTGACTTATAAAGATTGATAAATTTCTTTTAGCACTTTGGTTGGATCTGAGCTTTCTGTGATACTTCTTCCAATGACAAGGTAGGTCGAGCCTAGTTGCAATGCATTTACTGGTGTAATTACTTTATGATGATCATGAGTATTATTGTTAGTTCTAATACCTGGTGTTACAAAAATTTTATCCTCTGCTGCAAGAGTATTAATATCATATGGCGAACACACAAATCCATCTATATCAGCTTCTAGACCAATATCTCTCAATCTTTTTAGTTGATCTGTTCTTTTGCAACCATAAATTTTTGTACAATCATGATCAGATAGACTGGTAAGAGCAGTAACACCTATAAGTTTAGAGGCTGATTGGCAATCTTTCTTAGCTTTCATAGCAGAAATAGCCATATCATATCCTCCAGATAGATGAATATTCAACATCCATATATTAAGTGAAAATGCAGAGATACAGGCCTTATATACTGTTGTAGGTATATCATGAAATTTCAAATCTAAAAAAATTTCAAATCCTTTTTCATGAATATTATTGACTATACTAGGACCATATTTTGTAAAAAGTTCTTTACCTATCTTTATTCTACATAATTCTGAATCTATCGAATCAACAAAATCTATAGCCGAATCTAGATTATCATAATCCAAAGCAACGATTATTTTTTTACTATCATGCACTATATGTAATTCTCTCGCTAATTGTAATCGGCTTAATAGTTTCCCAATGGTTACATGATGGGCATTGCCAAATATAATTCTTAGCAGTATAGCCACAGTTTGAGCAATTATACGTCAAGAAATTATTTTTTATTAATGCAAGCAAATCATTATTGGGCAAATAAGTTTTATCACTAGAGTTTTTTGATAAGTAAAGGTTATTAAATATATTTGTAAATATATTAGTTTTAGTTAAATTTAAATAATCATGAGGAGCATCATAGCCAGAGATATTAAACATAAATTCATACAGTTTTGGAGAAAAATTATTGTTATTAGAAAAGTTCAAAATAATATCATATATTCTCTTATCAAGATTATTGTCTTGATGTATTGTTGATAATGAAACAATTTCATTGGATAAAATGATTAAGTAAATTGAATCTATATTAAGCAAAATCTCTAGATTATCGAGAGCTAGACCAGGATTTGAATGTATATTAAACTCAAAGAGAGTCATATATGCTCTTTTACTTTTATTATTAATATCTATAGCTTTTCTTAAAACGGTTATAGATTTATTCAATTGGTTATCATTTTTATAATCGTTAGCTTTTTCACAATAATAATGAGAGACAATTACATCAATACTTGATTTTCTAATATTTGATTGTTTAAGATTTTTGGTAAATTTAATTGCATTATCCCAATCCTTAGAAAGTTCATAAATTAATAAAAGATATTCATTGCAAGATTCAAAGTATGATTCATGTTGTTTTAAATTAAGTAATATTTTTTCTGATTTATCATACAAGCCAGCAGAGAAAAAATCTTTAGAAAGTTCATATAAGGTCTGGTTTTTGATGTTTTTATCTAATTTAGGTCTAGATAGTAAATTTTGATGAATTAATATAGCTTTATCAAACTCTCCTCTTCTTCTGTAAACACCACCAAGAGCTAAATGTGTTTCAATTGTTGAACTATCAACATCTATAAGATCGGTAAATATTTTTAATGCTTTATCATCCTCATTGTTTAAAAGATAGTTAAGCCCACGATAATACTCTTGGCTATATATATTATTAGTCGTATTAACATTACCTTTACTTTTACTAATAATGTAAATAACTATAAAGAAAAATATGATTGAGATAACCAGTATTTCAATCATTCAGTACCATCTCTTAATGGATTTCGTCTAAGATTGTCGAGCTCTTCTTGGGTATTCTGTAACACACTTTTCATATCTCTAGTTCTTTTTTTATAGGAGATAATAATACTTATAAGATAAATTAGCGTTGTAATCATTCCAGCAATAAAAGAATAAAGTATCAAGATGGATATAGGTAGCTCATAATTATAAAAATATATATCAATATTTATATTACTTGTATTGTGAGTAGAGATTACTACTGTAATTATTATTAAGATAGTAGTAAATATAAGAAAAAATAACCTTCCCATGTGTATATTCTAAAGTAAATTTGCTAGATTGGATAGATTAGATATTATTAACTCTAGATTTAAGTTCTTTACTTGGCTTGAAATGAACTGTATTTCTTCTTTCAAGTGCAATTTTATCACCAGTCTTAGGGTTTCTTGCTAGACGTGATTGATGTGTATGAAGAGAAAAAGTACCAAAGCCTCTTATTTCAACTCGTTCTCCCTGATATAAATTTTCACTCATAAAATCAATAATTTTTTTTATGGAATATTCTACATCAGACAAGCCTAAATTATTTTTCTCGCATACAAGATTAATAATGTCAGACTTATTCACTACTGTTTAATAAAGTGCAAATGACTTGAAAGTTCTTCTTGTCAATAGATTTAATATTACACTGTATTTTCTGATTAACAGTTAATGAACTAGTTTCTACAATTTCACGAAGTTCTTTTTGAAGAAGTTTAAGTGAGCCTGGAATATTTTGATCTAGTTTAAGATATACCCCTGTATCTGATACACTTACCACTTCAGCAGAAATTTCAGATCCAAGTTCTAAATCTTGTGTTAACGATTCAAAGTTTGACTCAATATTTTGTTTCAAACCTAGTGATATTCTCTCTCTTTCTGCGTCTATGGAAAGTACGACTGTCTCAATAAGGTTACCTTTTTTATATGATCTAATAAAATCTTCCGGTTTACCTAGATTAGTAACATCGGAGATATGAACCAACCCATCAATACCCCCATCAAGACCAACGAAAATACCAAAATCTGTTATAGATTTAATTTCACTTTTAATTACATCGCCTTTATTGTGATCGTTTGAGAATTCTTCCCATGGATTTGGCAGACATTGCTTATAGCTTAAAGAAAGTCTCCTCTTCTCTTCATCTACTTCGATTACTTTGACATTAATCTTATCTCCTAAGTTAAGCACTTTCTTAGGACTAATATTTTTATTTGTCCAGTCTAACTCCGAGGTTCTTATAAGGCCTTCGATACTATCACCTAAATCTACAAAAACTCCATATTCCGCAATATTAACAACTTTACTTTCATAAACAGAATTCAATTCAATGTTACCCTCAACTTTCTCCCAAGGGTCATCTGTTAGTTGTTTCATACCTAGACTGACTCTGTTTTTCTCTTCGTCGAACTTTAGAACTTTGACATCTATTTCATCACCAACTTTGAGTATTTCTTGAGGATGGTTAATACGCTTCCATGCAATGTCTGTAATATGCAAGAGGCCGTCTATCCCACCTAAATCTATAAAAGCACCGTAATCAGTCAAGTTTTTAACAAACCCTTTAGTTGTGTTTCCCTCTGCATATTTTTCTTTCATTTCTTCAGAACTTGAGTTTTGATCAAGTAATACTGCTTTTCTAGATAAAACAATATTATTTCTAACTTTATCCATTTTAATAATCTTAAAGTCTAGAGTTTTTCCTTCAAGGTAGTCCGTTTCTTTTGTTGGTCTTACATCAACTAGTGAGCCAGGTAAAAATGCTTTCACATCCATTAGTTCAACAGTGAAACCGCCTTTTACTTTGCCACAGACTTTTCCAGAAACGATTTCTTGATTATTTAAAAGATTTTCCAATGCAGTCCATACTTTCTTGCGCTTTGCTTTTTCTCTGGATAGTATTGTTTCGCCATAACCATCTTCCACAAGATCAAGAGTAACTTCTACTACATCCCCTATAGCAACTTCTAACTCTCCATCAGAGTTAATAAATTGGCTTTTTGGTATTATGCCTTCAGATTTTAGGCCAGCATTTGTAATGACAAAATCATTTTTTATGTCGATGACAGTAGCAGGAATTATTTCACCTGGTGTCATATTTAATTGTGAAATATTAGATTCCAGTAATTGTTCGAATTCAGAAATTGTTGTCATATGTTATATTTAATTAATTGCTTGTTATAGTATACAAATTTAATATTTTATCAACAATTGCATCAGGTTTTAGGTGAGAAGTATCTAATATATGTCCATTATTAGGTATTTTTAGTGGGGAAAGCTCTCTATTCATATCGCTATCATCTCTTTTCATCAGAGAATCATAAATATTCTCAAATGTTACATTTTCACCTTTATCTAGTAATTCGCTCAATCTTCTCTTAGCTCTAATCTCTAAATCAGCATCTATATAAATCTTTAATGGCGCATCAGGAAATACCTCGGTACCCATATCTCGTCCATTTGCTATAAGTCCGGTTCCTTTCACACATGACTGTTGCAAATTAAACATACATTCACGTACTTCAGCAATTTTAGATACAACAGATGCAGCTTTTGCAACATCATCAGTGTATAAATATTGATCTATAATTTGATTCTTAAAATATACCACATATTCATACGTATTTTCATTAGGCTTTAGAGATATTTGAGATGTTAATTTTTTATAATCTATAGCGGTATTTATCTTGGTGCCGGTTTGAGAGACGATGTATCCCGCGGCTCGATATAACTTCCCGCTATCTAATAATATAAAGTTAAGTTTTTTTGCAAGTAACTTCGATATAGTGCTCTTGCCTGACCCGCTAGTTCCATCAATAGTAATAATAAATGTTGTTCTAGATTTCATAAATTTCAGCTCCTTGCTCTCTCATAATATCTACAAAAGTTGGGAATGATGTACATATGTTCTTTGTATTAGTTATTGTAATTGATTTTTTAGAAACTAAACCTGCTATTGCAAATGACATAGCAATTCTGTGATCACCAAAACTATTAATTTTTCCTCCATGTATTTCGTTGCCCTCAATTTCTATGGAGTCATGTTTTGATGAAACATTTATCCCAACAGCCTTTAGGCCTTCCTCCATGGATTTAATTCGATCACTCTCTTTATGTCTTAGCTCTTCTATACCGCTAATCTTTGAAATTCCAGAAGCTACTGAACATGCAATGAATAATATAGGAAGTTCATCAATGAGTGTAGAAATTATATTGCCATCAAGTGTGATAGATGAAAGGTTTGACGAAGTAACATCTATATCACCAATCAATTCGTTCGATTCTGACCGTTTATTATAAATTTTAATATCAGCACCCATTTTTTGAAGTACATGAATAATTCCAAGTCTATATTTGTTAATATTGATATCAGGTAATGTAATTTTAGATCCTTTGGATATTAATGCTGCCACAATAAAAAACGCTGCAGATGATATATCAGATCCAATGATAACGTCCTTTGCAGTAAGCATTTGTCTGCCTACAATGGTTGTTATATTCTCTGATCTCGTTATTTTGTAATTAAAATGTTCTAACATATTCTCAGTATGATCTCGAGTCGTTACAGATTCATAAAAATAGGATGTGCCGTCAATAAATAATGAGGCTAACATTAAACAAGATTTAATCTGTGCGCTAGCTATTTCCTGTTTATAATTTATTGGTTTCAAATTAATGTTACCGTTAATGTTAAGGGGTGCTTTAAAGTTATCAGATATTATATTTGCTCCACACGCCTGTAACGGATCAATAATCCTTTTCATAGGTCTATTAATTAGTGAAGAATCACCAGTAATTGTAGAATTAAAATTTTGAATAGCAAGCACACCTGTTAATAAACGCATCAATGTTCCTGAGTTACCAGCATCAATCGTATTAGTTGGCTCTTTTAACTGAGTTAATCCTAAACCTTCAATACTTAATGAAGTGTTATCAATCACTATTTTTGCACCTAGTTGTTGCATTGCAGACACAGTACATAGACAATCCTCTGAGTTAAGGAAGTTTTTTACTGATAGTTGACCATTTGCTAAAGATCCAAGTATTACACTGCGATGGGAAATTGATTTATCACCTGGTATTAATATAGTTCCAATAAATGGATTAGATTTATTGACTAAAAGATTATTCGAAGAATTCATTTGGTTTTATTATTTATCTTCTTTAAGATAGACATGAGCTTTTTTTCTTCAGAATCATTTATAAGTTTTCTAAAAAACTTAAGGTTTTTTTCTACGCGAGTGATAGATTTCAGAAGATTATTTTTATTATTAATAAAAATATCAGCCCACATTTCTGAACTACTCTGGCTTAGTCGAACATGCTCTCTAATACCTCCGCCTAGCAATAATGATAAGTTATTATCTATAATTCTTTGAGGTAGTGTGAGCATAAATACATAAGACATAAGATGCGAAATATGACTTGTTTCTGACATAAGAATATCATGTTCTTTGCTATCTAAATCATAAGTATAAGATCCTAATGATTTCCAAAACGAAGCTAGTTTATTATATGTCGATTTACTACATTTACTCTTATCAATCAGAAATACAACTTTGTTGAGGAACATATCAGGTATCAAATTTCTTGGACCAGTTTTCTCTGAACCAGCCATAGGATGTGAACTTAAATACTCTACTTTAGACTTAACGGTAAGTTTATAGATATTACTACTAATATTTCCTTTTGAACTACCAATATCAGTCAATATAATTTTTTTAGATGCATATTTTATGATTTCACTAATAATATTTACATGAGTATTTAATGGAGTGCAGAGTATTATTAAATCAGGATTACCCATTTTAGAAATACTGGTAAGCGCTTCATCAATAACTCTCTCTTTCCTGGCATAACTTAAGTTTTTCCTGCTTAAATCATAACCAATAATATTTTTTGACAGTTTATTTTTCCTGATAGAACTACATAATGATGCGCCCATCATTCCCAGGCCAATGACTAGGACATTATTTAGTGGTACCATCATAGAATTCCTTTAAATATTTAATAAAAACTTTATTGCCACTTGGCGATCCTAATGAAACTCTGAGATATTCTGGAAGTTTATAGTTATTTAGAGGTCTAATTATCACTCCCTTAGTTAACAAATACTCGAATAATGAACCTGAACATGTACCAGCTCTAAAAGTTATAAAGTTACAATAAGTACCAAGATAATTGATTGATAATTCATCGAATACTTTCTTAAATTGTTGCATTGCATCACTATTATTTTTTTTGCTCTCATTAATAAAATGAAAGTCTTTTAGTGCAATGCCTGCAGTTTGTTGCGCAAAATAGTTTGTATTGAAAGGTTGCTTATATAATTTAAGTTTTTCAATATTTTCCGGATTGGAAATTCCGTAGCCAACTCTAAGTGATGCAAGTCCATATATTTTTGAAAAAGATCGAGTTACATATAGATTTTTATATTTATTTATAAGACTTACAGCTGATTTTTGAAAACTTGAATCAAGATATTCATAATATGCTTCATCTAAAATCACTAATATTTTTTTAGGAATGATTCTTAGAAATTCTTCAATATATTTTAATGGCAAATAAGTTCCGGTTGGATTAGCAGGGTTCGCAATAAATATTAATTTTGTGTTACTTGTAATCTTTTCATATATAGAGTTAAGATCTATACCAAGGTAGTTATTTTCTTTTTTATTTGTATCTGGTTTACTTGTTATGACCTTAGCATGCTGAAGTTTTGAAATAATTTCATAAACTAAAAAAGAATGCTTCGGAATAATTACTTCAGATTTATGATTAAGTGTTGATCTTACGATAAGTTCTAATATTTCATTACTACCGTTACCAAGTATAATATTCTTATTCGTCATTCTATAACCAATAAGCTTTGCTATTTCAGAATGAAGATTAACAGGGTTACTATCAGGATAAAGATTAAGTTTATGAGTTGATTTTTTAATGTATGATATGACATCTTTTGAGATGAATGGATTTTCATTAGATGCTAGTTTTACAACTTTTTTTAAATTATATTTCTTCTCTACATCATGTATATTTAATCCAGGTGTATATTTTTTAATTTTATTTGTCACGTTAATCTATGCTTTTTGGATATGATCCTAGAAGTTGATAGTATCTAGATATTTTTTCTATTTTGTTAAGTGCGTTTGATATTTTTTTGTTGTATTTATGACCAGTTATATCAATAAGAAATAAATATTCCCAATTTTTTTCTTTTGTTGGTATAGATTCAATCTTTGTCATGGATATCCTATTTTCAGATAATATTTGCAGCACCTTAGATAGAGAGCCTGATTTATTTTCTAAGGTCATAACAAAAGTAGTTTTATCATTTTTTGATTCAGCTATTTCAGAATTACCAATAATGAGAAATCTTGTTGTATTATCATGGGAATCATTAATGTTACTAGCATTAATTTTTAGTTTGTATAATTTACTACATGTCTCACTCGCTATACAAGCTGAGTTTTTTAATTTATTAGCCAGAAGTGCTGCCTTGGCATTGCTGTCTGTAGTAATGCACTCAGCATTAGGCATATTATTATTAATCCAATTAGAGCATTGAGAAAGAGTCTGGCTATGCGCATATATTTTCTTTATTCTTTCATATGATTTACTTTTAGACATAAGAGTATGTCTAATAGGTATATTTTGCTCCCCACAAATCTTTACATCATATTTCAAAAGAAATTCAATTGTTGCTTTAATACTTCCTTGATTTGAGTTTTCGATAGGAACTACTCCATAATCGCTCGTATTATTTCTGACTGAATCAAATACTTCTGAAAGATTGTTTTTACTATCGCTACTTACACTGTTTCCAAAAAATTTCCTAGCAGCTATTTGACTGTATGTACCCTCTGGTCCAAGAAAAGATACATTAAGATTTGTTTCTAATGATAAGCATGCTGATATTATTTCTCTATAAATATTATGTATATGATTAGAATCAAGGGGACCCTTATTAAGGGCTCTTAATTTTTTTATAATCTGAGATTCTCTTTCTGGTCTAAATATAAGTGTGTTATTTGATGATTTTTTATATTCAGCAACATTTTTAGCAATATCTGCTCTTTGGTTCAAGAGTTTGAGAATTTTTTTATCTATAGTGTCAATATTATCTCTGAATTTCTTTAACATAATCTAATCGTTTGTGCGTTCATAAGAAACTGCTGTTATTTTCTCATCATCACTCATGTCTTGCAAACGTACACCTTGAGTATTTCTATTAATGGTTTTCATATCAGATGCTGAAATTTTGATTGTTTTTCCTTTGTTCGTTATAAGGATAATATAATCAGTATTATCAACGTTTACCGCACCCACGACCTTACCATTTCTATCAGAGGTTTTTATCGAAATAACACCTTGGCCCCCCCTATTTTGCTCGTTATAGGAATCAACAGAAATCTTATTACCAAAACCATTTTCTGTTACGAAAATCACCTGTTCCGATTGTGTGTTCAAAGAAGATATAATTTTAGCATTACTAGTAAGTTTAATGCCTAAAACTCCTTGTGTACCTCTAAATCTTTCTCTTATTTGAGACTCTTGAAACATAATTGACTTCCCGACTGATGAAGAAAGAATGATTTTATCAGAACCGCTTGTGTGTAAGGCATTAAATAGATAATCATCATCTTTCAAAAGAATTGCCTTGAGACCATTATTACGAACTTTCTTAAAAGAAGACAATGAAATTCTATTAACCATACCGTATCTTGTTGTTAAGAATAGAAAGCTGTTTTCCTCAAAGTTTTTGATTGCTAAAATAGCTGATATTGATTCATCTGTTTCTAACGGTAAGATATTATTTATGGATTTACCTCTTGCTTGCCTACTCGTATCAGGAATATCAAAAACTCTAATAGAAAAAGCTTTGCCTTTAGTAGAAAAACACAAGAGTGTATCATGGGTATGAGCACACACTAAAAGTTTTGCCTTATCACCATCTTTAAAGTTAGCTGCATTTACACCACGACCACCACGTTTTTGACTTCTAAACTCAGTAACAGGCATTCTTTTTACATAATTCGCTTCCGTGAGAACAACTATAACATCCTCTTTCTTTATCATATCCTCTTCATTAAGCAATCCTTCATCATCAGATATTTTTGATCTTCTCTCCTGACCGTAAGTATCTTTAATTTCTAAAAGTTCACTTATCATTAGATGATTAAGCTCATCAGGATTAGATAATATACTCAAATATTCTTTAATTGATTTGATGGCATTATTGTAATCCTCAATAATAGTGTGCTGCTCTAAGTTCGTAAGCTTATTAAGTTTCATATCTAGTATTGCTTGCGCTTGTTCATCACTAATTGTGTATTTGTCTCCAACTAGACCGATATTGGGCTCTACGGTCATGTAATCTCCACATTCTTTTATAAGTTTAGATAATATCCATTTATTTTTAGATGTTGGCCACGTTTGGCATGTAATTTTCTTTTTAGCATCAATACTAGATTTAGATTTTTTTATTAGATTGATTATTTCATCAATATTATTTAAAGCTATACTTAGGCCTTCAAGAATATGCGCTTTACTATATGTCTTGTTTAATTGATAGAGAGTTCTCCTAGTAATAACTTCTCGGCGGTGTTTAATGAATTCAGCTAAAGCGGTAGGTACACTTATTGTGCATGGTTCTCCATCTACCAAGCAAACCATATTTACAGAGAACGAAGTTTGAAGGTTTGTCTGTTTGTATAAACTGCTTAAAATTACATCAGGTTGTTCACCTTTTTTAAGCTCTATAACAACTCTTAATCCATCTCGATCTGATTCATCTCTAAGGTGACTAATGCCCGTAATTTTTTTATCTCTGACCAATATTGCAATAGTTTCAATTAACTTAGCTTTATTAACCTGGTAGGGTAACTCATGAATGATAATTGAGCTCTTATCTTTATTTTCCTCTACGGAATGAATCGCTCTGATTTTGAATGACCCTCTTCCAGATTTAATAGCTTGATAAATTCCTCCATTATCCTTTATCTCAGCTCCTGTTGGAAAATCTGGTCCATTAAAACCAGTCTCCCTAATAAATTCATCAATAGAGTCGTCTTCTGCTAGGGAGGGATTTTTGATAATAGCAATAACTCCATCAATAACCTCATTTAGATTATGTGGTGGTATATTAGTTGCCATACCAACAGCAATCCCTGATGCGCCATTAATTAGTAAATTAGGTATTCTCGTAGGTAGAACAGTTGGCTCATTTTCTGAACCATCATAGTTTGGGTTAAAATCAACTGTATTTTTATCTATATCTGAAAGTAATTCATGAGAAAGACGTGACATTCTCACTTCGGTGTATCTCATAGCTGCAGGCGAATCACCATCAATTGAACCAAAATTTCCTTGTCCATCTACTAGCGGATAACGCATAGAGAAAGGTTGAGCTAATCTTACAATAGTATCGTATACAGCTGTATCTCCATGAGGATGATATTTACCTATCACATCACCGACAATCCTAGCAGATTTTTTATAGGCCTTATTATATCCATTATTTAGCTCATGCATTGAGTACAATACTCTTCTGTGAACTGGTTTAAGGCCATCTCTAACATCAGGTAACGCCCTTCCAACAATTACAGACATGGCATATTCTATATAAGAATGACGCATCTCGTCATCAAGTTTTATTTGTGAATATTCAGACATTTATGGTTAGTTTTTGTGCCATATTTAAGACAGTATTTTAACATAAATAGTGTCTATAAACGATATAAATTAGAGTCTTAACAGTATAGAATTTTAAGATGTTTATTATTTCTCCAAGATGGATTTATTTACATAACAAGAAGCTTGAAAAAGAGAAAGCATTGTTGATTGATGGATCACTGATAAAAGAAATCATTGATAAAAATGCTATCAAAAAGAAATATAAAGATTTTAAAGTAATTGAATATGCTGATCATATACTCATGCCATCTCTATCAGAGGGTTGCATTAAGATTCATGATTGTATTGATGAAGAACAGTTAAATATTAAGCTGAATAGATTATTAAGAAATGGAGTGACTAAAATAAATCTATCAGGCGTTAATGAGAATATTATAAGATATACATTTAACTCACACATACAGCTTGGACAAATATTAGAGCTTGATGGGAAAATAGCCAATCAATCAGACATTAAGAATATTACATCTTTATTAGATAGCTTTAAATCTGATCCTTCTAAATTATTGAGTATAAGTTTGAAAAATATAAATCAATTTGATAATGATGTTATAAAAAAAATCTCATTTATAACTAATGAGATAAGTATAAATTTACATGTAAGCTTAAATGATATTAGT
>Ga0129342_1000504_pt1 | contig 16719 bp, 15 predicted proteins | sample CPBDNA_5_FD_94426 | JGI IMG/M metagenome (GOLD analysis project Ga0129342, IMG submission 94426) | Freshwater to marine salinity gradient microbial communities from Chesapeake Bay, USA - CPBay_Sum_15_0.2_DNA | ecosystem: Environmental > Aquatic > Marine > Coastal | place: USA: Chesapeake Bay...
ATCATAACTCCATATAGAGATAAAATCAAGTCACTTGAGGAGGTTATAGGATTTAGTGAAGCTTCATACACTATTCGGGACTCAAAATTGGAATCAACTCTTGGAAATTTAATTGCTGATATTCTTTACGAAGAATGTAATTATGAGTTTATAAATATGCATTCAAAAGAAATTGATTTTGCACTATTTAATTATGGAGGAATTAGAAGTACGTTAAATAAGGGACAAATCACTCAACATAATCTTTTTACAATTATGCCTTGGAAGAATGTTGCCACTGTAGTCAAAATTAAAGGCCAACAAGTAATTGATCTAATAAAATATATTGATTCTGAAAACTTAGCTCATCCTAGCTCCAGATTAAACATAAAATTCTTCAAAGATAAATCCAGTAAAATTTACATTAATGGAGAAAAATTTAATAAAGAAAAAGAATATTATGTTTTAACCTCTAATTTTCTTCAGGAAGGAGGTGATAACATGACTTTTTTTTCAGACCCGATCGAACTCCATTCTCTTGAACTTAATCTTAGAGACGTTTTGATTAAACACATAAAAAATAAAAAAATAATAGTAAGTAAACTTGATAATAGAATTGAAAGAATCCAATGAAAAGAAGACATTTTTTAAAGCATATAAAATCTTCATCTATTTATGGATTGACTTTTCCATTGATAAATCTAAATGAAGAACTAAGTATAGGATTAAAAAAAATCACTATTCTTCATACAAATGATGTTCATAGTCATATTGACCCTTTTCCATTAAATGATCCAATTAATCCAGGTAGCGGTGGAGTTATTTCAAGAGCAAATCTTATTAATTTTTTTAAAAAAGAAAATCCAAATACTTTAGTTTTTGATGCAGGAGATATATTTCAAGGTACTCCATACTTTAATTTTTTTGGTGGTGAAATTGAATTAAAATTGATGAATAAAATGAGTTACAATGCTTCAACATTGGGAAATCATGAATTTGATAATGGTATTGATAAGCTTTCAAAAGTTTTAAAATTAGCTGAGTTTTCTTTTTTGAACTGTAACTATAATTTAAAAAACACTCCACTAGAAAACCAAATAAAAAAATATGAAATTTTTAAAGTTGATGGAATTAAAATTGGAGTATTTGGTCTAGGAATTAATCTTGAAGGTCTTGTAGAAAAAAAATTATATAATGGGATTGATTATTTTGATCCTATTGAAATTTCAAAGGATATCTCTAATGAATTAAAAAATGATCACAATTGTGATTTAATTATATGTCTATCACATCTTGGATATTCATATTCAAAAGATAAAAACATTATGTGTGATCTAATTTTAGCAGAAAAAACAAAAAATATTGATTTAATTATTGGAGGTCACACTCACACTTTTATGAAAAAACCTGTTGTTGTTAAGAATTTAGAAAATAAAGATGTTTTAATTAATCAAGTAGGATGTTTCGGAATTAACTTAGGTAAAATTGATTTTTATTTCTCAACCAAAAAGAAAATTGAAAAAGAAAATTCTGAAATAATTTATATTTAAATTTTAATCATATGATTGAAATCAGTTTCAGAGATAATTTTCGTGCCAAGGTCTTCAGCTTTTTTTAACTTGCTTGGACCCATTTTATTACCTGCTAAAAGAAAATTAGTATTTGAAGTTATAGTGCTTGAGTTTTTACCCCCATATAATTCAATCAATGACTTTAACTCGTCTCTTGAATAACTATTAAAAACACCTGAAACTACAAAAGTTTTTCCATCAAAAATATTTTTTACTTTATCTACTTTTTGTGTATTAAATTGTAAACCTACAGATTTTAATCTATCAATGATTTTAATATTGTTGTTATCATTAAAAAATTTAACTACACTTTCTGCAATCCTCTCTCCGATCTCATCAACTTTAATCAATTCTTCATAAGACTTTGAAATTAAATTATCTATTGATTTAAAATTTTGGGCTAGATTTTTTGAAACAGTTTGACCAACATGTCTTATTCCTAAAGCAAACAAAACTCTTTCGAATGGAATTCTTTTAGATTTATCCAGTCCAATAAAAATATTATCTACAGATTTTTCTGCCATTCTATCAAGTTTAATCAAATCTTCTTTATTCAAAAAATACAAATCAGAATAATTTGAAATCAAATTATTTTCAAACATTAGTTCAATAGTTTCATTACCAATACCATTAATATCCATAGCTTTTCTAGAAATAAAATGTTGAATTCTGCCAGTAACTTGTGGTCTACAAGAATAATAATTCAAGCAAAAATGTTGAGCTTCAGAATTGTTTTTATTTAAAACCGAATTACAAGATGGACAATTTTTAATAAAGTCAATTTTTTTTGAAAAAAATCCTCTTTTAGAATTTTCAATTTTTACAATTTTTGGAATTATTTCTCCACCTTTTTCAATATAGACCATGTCATTTAAATGAAGATTTAATTTTTCAATTTGATCTTGATTGTGTAAAGAAGCTCTTTTTACAATGGTTCCGCCTAGTAAAACTGGATCCAAATTTGCCACAGGTGTTATAGCTCCGGTTCTTCCAACTTGATATGAAACGGATCTTAAAACTGTGGAAACTTGATCAGTTTTGTATTTATAGGCTATAGCCCACCTTGGGTATTTTGAAGTAAAACCTAAAATATTTTGTAATTGTATTTGATTTACTTTAATAACAATTCCATCAATTTCAAAATCTAGTTCGTTTTTTTTATTATACCAAAAATTTATGTAATCAAAAACTTCATTAATATTTTTACATAATTTAGATGAATTAGAAACTTTAAAACCCCAGGATTTAGCATAATTTAAATTTTCAAATTGAGTTTTTGAATTATTATCTTCAGATACAATTTGATATAAAAAACATTGTAATGGTCTTTTTGCTACTTCACTACTATCTTGAAGTTTAAGAGTTCCTGATGCAGTATTTCTTGGATTCATATAAGCTTCCAAATTGTTGTTTAACCTTTCCTCATTCATTTTTTTAAAATCTTTTAAACCAATGAATATTTCACCTCTTATTTGAAATTTTTTAGGATAATTTCCTTTTAATTTAAGTGGAATTGTTTTGATTGTTTTTACATTATCAGAAACATCATCACCCTGAACTCCGTCACCTCTGGTTACAGCCCTTAAAAACATCCCATTCTCATATGTAATATTTATTGATACTCCATCGAATTTTAATTCGCACATATAATCAATATTATTTTTTGGGATTTTTTTTAGTATTCTTTCATTAAAATCATTCAAATCATCTTCCGAATAAGAATTATCTAATGAAAACATTGGGTAATCGTGTTTTACAGTTTTAAAGGTTTTAGAAATAGCTCCTCCTACTCTTTGAGTAGGTGAATTAGGATCATAAAAAATTGGATTTGCACTTTCTAACTCGATTAAATTTTTCATAAGCTCATCAAACTCATAATCACTAATAATAGGAGAATCTTCTACATAGTATAAATGTGTATGCTTATGTATTTGATTTCTTAAATTGATTATCTCTTGCTGAATATTCATTTCTTAACAGCTTTTATCATTCTGTTTTTTTGTCTAAAATCTTTTCTAAGTTTAATATCGTGAAATTCATTATTATATAAAAGTTCTTTAACATCTTTTGATAAATTTTCATTTATTTCAAGATATATAATTCCCTTAGATTTTAAATGACGCTCACTAAATTTTAAAATTTTTTTATAATAAAACAAGGGTTCATTTTGAGGAACAAACAAAGCAATATGAGGTTCAAAATTTAAAACTTTTTTTGACATATTTTGTTTATCTATATGAGTTACATATGGTGGATTTGACACTATAATATCAAATTTGTTGTCATAAAATATATCATTTCTAATATCTTTCAATTTAAAAGTAATTTTTGTTTTATGTTTTTTACTATTTCGTTTTGCTACAGAAATTGCCTCTTTACACACATCCCAAGCTTCAAAGAAACAATCTTCTAAAGATTTTGATAAAGAAATAGCAATACATCCTGAACCTGTTCCAATGTCTAATATTTTTTTATTTTTAGGGTTATCTTCCAAAATCCAATTCACTAATTCTTCAGTTTCAGGTCTTGGAATTAATACATTTGAGTTTACACAAAAATTTATGCCCTTAAACTCAGTTGAGCCAATAATATACTGAATAGGTGTTTCTTTTTTTAATAATTCTATAGCATTTTGAAGGTCTTCTTTTTCCTGAATTTTTAATTTATAATTTTGATTTAGTATATAGCTTATTTTATCAATTTTACAATAATGTTCAATCAACCAAAAAAACAATTCATTCAATTCATTTTGATCAATTTGAGATTCTAAATTTTCTACAAAAATGTTTTTGAAATCTAAAACAGTCATTATAAATCTTTTAACATCCATACTGGACATGAGGAATGTCCGGTATTTCCAATCGGATTTTTGATATATTTAAAACCTTTTTTTAAATACAGAATCTGAGCAGCTTTCATATTAAACATTGTTTCAATATAACACTGTTTAAAACCAAATAACTTAGCTTTTTTTAAACACAAATCAATTAATTCTTCTCCTAATCCTTTTCCTCTGGCATCATTTAAAAAATACATTTTTTGAAGTTCACAAATAGATTTATCACAATCTCTTAACTTTGAAATTCCTGCACCCCCAAAAATCATATTTTCTTTTTCTATAACATAATAAATAGACCTAGGCTTATTATAAGTTTGAAATATTTCTTTGAGCTCAGGATCAGCCAATGCAGTACCTTGTTCTGGAACATTAAATTCTCTCATGACTTTGGATAAAACAACTTCAATTAATTTATTATCAATTTCTTTAACTTTTCGAATAATAAAACCATGTTTCACTTTCATATTTTAAAGCTATTTTTGTAGAGTGAATATACATCATTAATAGATAAACTTTACAAACTATGAACGAATTAGAAATACACGAAATGTTTATGCAAAGATGTATTGAAATTGCAAAAAAAAATTCAAATGACTATTACCCAAACCCTTCAGTTGGTGCTTTAATAGTAAAAAACAATAAAATTATTTCTGAAAGTTTTACAAGTTACTATGGTGGTAATCACGCTGAAGTCAATGCAATTAGTTCTGTGAAAAATAAAAATGATCTTATTAATTCTACAATATATGTAACATTAGAACCTTGCTCTCATTATGGAAAAACTCCACCCTGTTCTAAACTTATTATTGAAAGTGGTATTAAAAAAGCCGTAATTGGATGCGTTGACAATAGCTCAAAAGTAAATGGTCAGGGAATTATGATGCTAAAAAATAACGGTGTTGATGTTATCTCAAATATTCTTGAGGAAGATTGCAAAAAACTTCATAGAAATTTTTTGCATTTTAATAACCACAAAAGGCCCTACATAATATTAAAATGGGCAAAATCAAAAGATCAATTTATTGCTCCAAATAATAAAAAGAAAAACAAATCATTCAATATTACTAGTCTAGAAAGCAGACAATTAGTGCACAAGTGGAGATCTGAGGAGCATGCAATTTTAATTGGTTATCAAACAGTAATAGATGATAATCCAAAATTAACAACAAGACACCTAAGTGGAAGAAATGCCGTAAGAATAATTTTAGATGAGAAAAAATCTTTAAAAACATCTTTTAATGTTTTTAATAATGAATCTGAAACAATAGTAATTGATAATTATTTAAATCAGTCTTCATTTAATATTTGTAAAAAATTATTTGAATTAAATATTCAATCGGTAATTGTTGAAGGTGGAAAAAAAACACTTGAATTGTTCATTAATAATGATTGTTGGGATGAAGCTAGAATATTTGAAAGTCAAGATTTGTTAAAAGATGGTACTGAGTCACCTAGGATTAACGGAATACTTAAAATTGAAAAAAATATTGGAAAGGATAAATTAAAAATATTTACAAAAAGTTAATTTTTTTTAATATAAAATCAGGACAACGAATGGGTTTATTATTTTCAGCATTTAAAAAAATTAATTTTGTATACCCTGTACTTAAAAGTTCTTTATCTCTATGGATTAAATAATCAAATTCAATCATATATGATGGTTCTTCTCTTAAAGTTGTAGTTAAAATAATATTGTCATCAAATTTAGCATGTTTTCTAAATTTTATTTGTAAATCAATAACTGGATTAATTATACCTATTTCTTCCATTTCTCTGTAAGAAACACCTATTTTTTTTAACCAAGCTATTCGGCCCATTTCAAAAAATTTAACATAATTACCATGATAAACAAATGACATTTGATCGGTCTCAGAATATCTAATTAATATTTGAATTTTGTCTACCACAAAAAGGAAAATGAATAACAATTTTAATATGCACAAAAAAAAATTAATATTCAATAGCAAAATCATTTTTTTTTAATAAAAATTTGCACATATTTGTTTAATAATAATTATCATTTGGATTTAACAATTCATGTGATTTTTCAACAACTAAAAAAAGGGAATTTTTAAAATGGCTACAGCTGAATCTGTTTGGAATAATTGTCTAAATTTTATAAAAGATAACATACAGATTCAAGCATACAATACTTGGTTTGAACCGATTAAGCCCTTAAAATTCGAAAACAATGTACTTAGTGTTCAAGTTCCCAGTAAGTTTTTTTATGAATGGCTTGAAGAACATTACGTCAAATTATTAAAATTAGCCTTGAATAAAGAACTTGGTGAAAATGCAAGATTAGTTTATATAATTAAGATGGAAAATACATTCGGCAACCTTAATCCATTTACTGAAAAAATTCCTAGTCAATACAAAACTGATCTATCATCTCAGCAAGTTGATTTTTCATTTAGTCAAATACAAACTGAATTAAAAAATCCATTTGTTATTCCTGGTATTAAAAATTTAAAAATAGAATCTCAATTAAATCCAAATTACACATTTGAAAATTTTCTTGAAGGTGACGCCAATAGGCTTGCCAGGTCTGCTGGTTTAGCAGTTTCCAATAAACCCGGTGGAACGTCATTTAATCCTTTATTAATATTTGGAGGAGTTGGTTTAGGTAAAACACACCTTGCTCATGCAATTGGTGTCAATGTAAAAGAAAAATTTCCTGAAAAAACTGTTTTATATATTTCGGCTGAAAAATTCACTCAACAATACATAGAATCTGTAAAAAAAAATAATAGAAATGACTTTATTCATTTTTACCAAATTATAGATGTTTTGATTATTGATGATGTTCAATTTTTTTCTGGAAAAACGGGAACTCAAGATGTTTTTTTCCATATTTTTAATCATTTACACCAAAATGGAAAACAAGTTATTTTAACATCAGATAAAGCTCCAGTTGATATGCAAGACATTGAACAAAGGTTGTTATCTAGATTTAAATGGGGATTATCTGCTGAATTGCAAAGACCAGATTATGAGACTAGAGTTTCAATTCTTAAGAATAAACTTTATAGGGATGGTTTAGAAATTTCTGAAGAAGTTATTGACTACGTAGCTAAAAATGTAAAAGTAAACATAAGAGAATTGGAAGGTGCTGTTATTTCTTTGATTGCCCAATCATCATTTAATAAAAAGGAAATCACTATTGAATTAGCTAAAAATGTTGTAGAAAAGTTTGTAAAAAACACCAAAAGAGAAGTATCTATTGATTACATACAAAAAATCGTCTCAGATTATTTCCAAATGGATGTTTCAACTTTACAATCTAAAACAAGAAAGAGACATATTGTTCAAGCAAGACAACTAGCTATGTTTTTTGCAAAAAAATTCACTAAAGCTTCTCTCGCAAGTATAGGATCTCAAATTGGACACAGAGATCATGCAACTGTTCTTCATGCCTGTAAAACTGTAGACAATCTTTCATTTACAGATAAACAATTTAGAAAATATGTTGAAGATTTGTCAAAAAAATTTACAGTTTAGATATAATTTAAAATGAATTATGGAAAACTTTATTTGGTTCCAAATCATCTAGGGGAATTCAATAATGATATAATAACAAATTCAATAATCAACATTATTAAAAATATAGATTACTATATTTTCGAAAATGAAAAACCAGGTAGAGCATATATTAAAAATATATTTCCTAGTAAAGATCAATCCAAATTAGAAATTTATTTAATTAATAAAAAAACTAATCTTAATGAGATAGATTCTTTTTTAAATCCTTGTAAAATGGGACTTAATATGGCTCTAATTTCTGATGCTGGTTGTCCTGGAATTGCAGATCCTGGTTCTGAAATTATTTATAATGCTCACAAAAACGGAATTAAAGTTATTCCACTAGTTGGTCCTTCTTCTATATTTTTAGCATTAATGAGCTCGGGGATGAATGGACAAAATTTTAAGTTTAATGGATATTTACCCATAGAGAAAAACGAAAGAAAAAAAACCATTAAATTTCTTGAAAAAAAATCAATTTTAACCACCCAAATTTTTATGGAGACTCCTTACAGGAATAACAAATTATTTAATGAACTAATAAATGAACTTTTTCCAGAAACAAAACTTTGTATTGCTTGTGATATTAGTTTAAAATCTGAGTCAATTAAAACAATGAAAATTAAAGAGTGGAAAAACAAAAAAATTGATTTAAATAGGAAACCTTCTATATTCTTGATTCAGTCAGAATAACATTACTTTAGGGTTTTTAACAGCTTTTATCATTGATAGATCGTATCCTTTAAAATATTCCATGTACTTAGAAATTGATGTACCAAAAGCGTCCTTTGGGTTATATTTTCCTCCAGATCTAAGATATTTTTTAACATTTCCCGGACCAGCTAAATGGGCTGCAGCTATAATACCTGATTCTGTTATATTAGTGTTATAAATATCACTACCAACAAACCATTTGATATCTTTTCTTAAAATCCATTTATTTCTTTGAACATTAATTAAAAAAACTCTTTCTTGAAGTTCAGCATTATTAATGAATTTTTGAGAATTTTTAATTTTATACATTTTCAATGTATTTATATTAAACTGATATTTACCAATAAATCCAAATTTGTTTATTTTTTTATAATCAGATGTTGACTCCTTGTAACCAAGAATCTCTTTGAATCCAATAAAATCTTTTTGAAGAAAAATGAAATTAGGAAAAGTGTAATCAATAATATTGAAATAATCTGCAGTAACTAAATTTTCTGAAAGTATCTCAGGATCTGCATCATCAAAGCTGGTAAAAGATGTAATAATAAAAAAAACTATCGTATATTTTTTAAAAATACTAGAAAACATAAAAAATAAATTAATAGAACCAATTTTATATTATTCCGCAAACATACATAAAATTTTAATTATCTGTAAATCAAACACTTATCTTTTTATATTGTTTTTTTTAAGCCAATTTGTATATTGACGTTTATTTCTGTTATGTTCCTTATTGGTTGATGCAAACATGTGATAACCAGGTCTTTTCACATCAGCAACAAAAAAAAGAAATTGATGATTTTCAAGATTTAAAACAGATTCAATTGAAGAAAAATCAGGCATGCATATTGGACCTGGCGGAAGTCCTTTGTAAACATAAGTATTATAAGGAGATTTTATTTTTAAATCTTTGTAAAGAACTCTTCTAATTTTAGTATTAAATCCATTTTTTTCTTTTAATGTATATACTACAGTTGGGTCAGCCTGTAATTTCATATTTTTTTTCAATCTGTTGTAATAAACTCCAGAAATAGTTGGTCTTTCTTCAACTTTTGGAGTTTCACGTTGAACAATTGAAGCTAAAATAGATACTTCAATTGGTGAAAGATTTAAATATTTAGCTTTTTCTATTCTAGATTCATTCCAATATGATCTAAATTGACTCAACATTTTATCTCTAAACTGATCAGCGCTGGTATTCCAATAAAACTCGTAAGTATCTGGAAGAAAAATAGAAAAAACAGACTCGGAATTTAAATCATTTTGTTTTAAAAAATTAATGTTATTAAAAGAACTCATCAAACTCAAACTATCTGCTTCAATTAGATTGGATATTTTTAATGCTAAATCTTCTATTCTTTCTAGATTATTAAAAGTAACCTTTACAGGCTTGTTTTGAAATTTGAGTGTATTAATTATTTCTTTATTTGAATATCCTTTTTTTATTTCATATTTACCAGCTTTAATATTCAATAAATACTCTGTCTTATGTGCAGCATTAAAAAAAGTTGTTGAATCTTTAAGAATTGAAACTATTTGATTTTTAAAACTATTAAGTTCTGAACCTGATTTAATATATATAATAACTGATTGATCCTCAAATTTTGTATTATCACTGTAATAAGTTTTGTAATAATTGTATGAGATTATTATGGATATTAACATAAAAATTAAAATCCCAATAGAAATAAATATTTTATTTGATTTATTATTTATCATTTTATATCTCAATCACTCCCGAGAAAACTAATTCTGCTTTACCTATTAATTTAATATCAAAAAATCCCTTATCATTATGTTTAAATTCAACACTTAAATTACCTCCTTTTGTGAATATTTTAATATTATTTGAATTTGTTTTTCCAAGGTGAAACATTGAAATTGCAACCGCAGTAACTCCAGTTCCACAGGAAAATGTTTCATTTTCAACTCCTCTTTCGTAAGTTCTAACTGAAAATTCATCTTCAGAAATTTGTTCAACAAAGTTCACATTAACTCCATTTTTATTAAAAAAAGAACTATTTCTTATTTTCTTACCATTTTCAAAGACTTTATAATCTCTTAAATTATTAACTATTTTTACATAATGAGGAGATCCAGTATCTAAAAATAAATCTTCTTTGTAATTTATTATTTCTTTAACTGGGTTCATTGAAAGATAGATCATATTATTATCAATTCTTGCAGAATGACTACCATCACAAGCTTTAAAAGAGGTTTCTTTAGAAATTATAATATTATTAATTTTAGCAAACTTAACAGAACATCTTGCTCCATTTCCACACATTGAACCCTCCTTGCCATCAGAATTATAGTAAATCATTTCAAAATCAGAGTCTTTTGAGGGGTTAATTAAAATTAAACCATCGCATCCAATACCAAATTTCCTGTCACAAAGTTTTTTAATAAGTTTGTTATTTTTTGATGGAAAGGATAAGTCTTTATTATTTATTATAATAAAATCATTTCCAGCACCTTGAAATTTTTGAAATTTTATCTTCATAAAAAATTTTTGACGAATATATAAAAACAATAATTTGTTAAAAAGTAGTTAAAATATATTTTCTAATTTTCAAAAAAATTAATTTTGAAAAAAATTTTATAATGAAAAAGATAATATTAGCATTTTTAGTATCAATTTTTGGAGGTTTATTAGCATTAACAATCCATAATTATTTTTATGATCACAAAGTTAATTATGAAAATAGTGAAAAAGATAACGTTTTAAATATTTCATACAAACCTTCTTCTGAAATTTCAAATAATAGTTCAATTAAAAATGTAGATTTTGTTGAAGCAGCTGAAAAAACTATTCATTCTGTAGTTCATGTAAAAAACACCAGTATTTCAAGATCCAGTTCATCTCTTTGGGATTATTTTAATAATCAAGGTGAAAGAACTAGAGTTGGAATGGGCTCCGGAGTAATTGTTTCTGAGGATGGTTACATTATTACAAATAATCATGTAATTGAAAATGCTACAACTATCGAAGTTACAACTAATGACAACAAGACTTATGAAGCTGAGCTTTTAGGTAATGACGAGGTTTCTGATATAGCGGTTTTAAAAATTAAAAGAAAAGAGCCTTTTCCATACATTAGATTTGCAGATTCTGATCAAACTAGAATTGGAGAATGGGTTTTAGCTGTTGGAAACCCCTTCAATTTAACGTCTACGGTTACAGCAGGTATAATTAGTGCTAAATCAAGAGATCTTAACGATTACGATTCAAAAAATCAGTCTTTTATACAAACGGATGCAGCAGTTAATTCGGGCAATAGCGGAGGGGCATTAGTAAATACCGACGGTGATCTGATTGGTATTAATACCGCCATAACAAGTGGAACTGGAGGATTTGTAGGATATTCGTTTGCTGTTCCTAGTAATGTTGCCAGAAAAATATTTGAAGACATAATTGAATATGGCAATGTTCAAAAAGGTCTTCTTGGTGTAACTGGATTTGGTTTAAATTCAAGATCTGCAAAAGAATTAAATATAAACTTGACAGAAGGGTTTTACATAAATGATGTTCAATCTGACATGGGAGCTTCCAAAGCTGGGATAAAAAAAGGAGATGTCATAATTAGCTTAGATAATATTCAAATTGTTAAATTTTCAGATCTTTCTGGATATCTAAGTACTAAAAGGCCTGGAGATAAAATTTCAGTTGGTATAGTTAGGAATGATAATAAAATCAATTTAAATGTCATTTTAGAGAAAAATACCAATGTTAGTTTCTTGGGAATGATATTAAAAAATATGCCAAAGGAAGAATTAAAAAAACTAAATTTGACCAACGGAATTAAAGTTATAAATAATAGAAATAGATCATTGTACAACATGGGAATTAAAGAAGGTTATGTTTTAACAGAAATTAATTCGATTACTATTAAAAATACCGATGATCTATCCTCTATAAATTCAAATACAAAAATAAATCAAATGATATTTTACAGTCCAGATGGTGAAAAGGAAAGACTTATTTTCGAGTAAATATGAGAATTGATATTATTAGTGTTTTACCTGAATTAATTGAAAGTCCATTCAATGCTTCTATTTTAAGGAGAGCTATTGAAAAAAAATTAATTGAAGTTTTTTTTCATGATCTAAAAGACTATTCTTCTAACAAAAGAAAACAAGTTGATGACTATCAATTTGGTGGGGGCTCTGGGATGGTTTTAATGATTGAACCTATAACAAAATGTATTAATATTTTAAAAAGTCAAAGGGCATACGATGAAGTCATTTACATGTCTCCTGATGGAAAAATATTGAATCAAAAAACGTCAAACAAATTATCTTTAAAAAAGAATTTAATCATATTATGTGGTCATTACAAAGGAGTAGACCAAAGAGTTAGAGATAGCTTAATTACTATGGAAATTTCAATTGGAGATTATGTGTTATCTGGAGGTGAACTTCCTGCTGCAGTTCTATGTGATTCAATAATAAGATTAATACCAGGTGTTCTTGGGAACGAAACATCTGCTTTGACTGATTCATTTCAAGATAACTTATTAGCCCCACCAGTTTACACTAGACCTTATTCGTTCAATGACAAAAACGTCCCTGAAATACTTATTTCTGGAAATCAAAAGAAAATTGAAGAATGGAGAGAAAACAAAGCTATAGAAAGAACAAAAAAATTACGTCCTGATATTTTTGATTGATTTCTTTCGAGAAATAAAAAAAAAATGTAAATTCGCATTCGATTTTGATATAACCACTGACGATAATCGTGTATGTTGTATTAAATAAACTTAAAATCTTACATAATGGAATCTTTAATTAAATTCGTACAAGACGAATTTGTAACCAAAAAAGAAATCCCTTCTTTTAAATCCGGAGACACAATTACAGTTTATTATGAAATACGTGAAGGCGAAAAAGTTCGTACTCAGTTTTTCAAAGGAGTTGTAATTCAAATAAAAGGAACTGGATTGACTAAAACTTTTACAATTAGAAAAATGTCAGGTACTATTGGCATTGAAAGAATTTTCCCATTTAATTTACCTGCAATACAAAAAATTGAAGTGAACAAAAGAGGAAAAGTTAGAAGATCTAGGATATACTATTTTAGAGAATTAAGAGGTAAGAAAGCTAGAATTAAGGAAGTTAAAAGATAATTTAATACTTCATGAAAAAAATATTAGTAAAAAATCCTGTCGTTGAGTTAGATGGAGATGAAATGACAAGAATTATTTGGGATTTTATAAAATCTAAACTAATTCTGCCCTATTTAGATCTCGATATTAAATATTTTGATTTAAGTATTCAACATAGGGATTTTACTGATGATCAAGTAACAATTGATTCTGCTGAAGCTATTAAAAAATACAACGTAGGTATTAAATGTGCTACAATAACACCTGATGAAGATAGAGTAGTAGAGTATACATTAAAAAAAATGTGGAGATCTCCCAATGGAACTATTCGAAACATAGTTGGTGGTACAGTCTTTAGAGAACCCATAATAATGAACAACGTTCCTAGATATGTTCAAGGATGGACAAAACCAATTTGCATTGGAAGACATGCATTTGGTGATCAATATAAAGCAACAGACATAGTTACTCACGGAAAAGGTAAACTTACAATGACATTTACACCTGAAAATGGTGAAAATCCAAAAACTTGGGAAGTTTATAATTTTCAAGAAAACGGTGTGGCTATGAGTATGTATAATATAGATTCTTCAATTTATGGATTTGCAAGATCATGTATGAATCAAGCTCTTACAAAAAAATGGCCATTATATCTTTCAACAAAAAATACCATTTTAAAAGCATACGACGGACGATTTAAAGATATTTTCCATGAAGTTTATGTAAATGAATTTCAAGAGAAATTTGAAGAGATCGGGATCACTTATGAGCACCGATTAATTGACGACATGGTTGCAGCAGCAATGAAATGGAATGGAGGATTTGTTTGGGCTTGTAAAAATTATGATGGAGATGTTCAATCCGATACCGTTGCTCAAGGGTTTGGATCCTTAGGTCTTATGACTTCTACCCTAGTAACACCTGACGGAAAGACTATGGAAGCTGAAGCAGCGCATGGAACAGTAACAAGACATTATAGAGAGCATCAAAAAGGAAAAGAAACTTCTACTAATCCTATTGCTTCAATTTTTGCATGGACAAGAGGTTTAACTCATAGAGGGAAACTCGATAACAATAAAGATTTAATTGAGTTTTGCTCAACTCTTGAAGATGTTTGTATAAAAACTGTAGAGAATGGCCAAATGACTAAAGATTTAGCTCTTCTAATTCATGGAAAAAATCTCGACAGATCTCATTATCTTAACACTCAAGAATTTTTAGATTCTATCAAAAATGGTCTAGAATCTAGATTAGCTTAGTTAAATTATCGTTGGCATATTATTTGTTAATATGTATTAGATTAACTACTAATTTAATTACATGTTAAAAAAAAATCTTTTCTTTTTATTTTTTTTAACATTTTACTCATACTTATTCTCTCAAGATAAATTCAATACACTAAGTGGATATGTAATGTCATTAAATAGTAATGAATTAATAATTGGTGCCAATATCTTCTTTCCAGAAATTGAAAATGGTACTACAACGAACAGCTATGGATTTTACTCAATTACTTTGCCAAGTAGTGTTTATAAAATTGAAATAAGTTCAATAGGATTTAAATCTATTAATGAATCTGTAGATTTACAAAAGGATCAAAAAGTTAATTATTATTTAGAAGAAAATATTGAAAATTTAAAAGAAGTTGTAGTTATTCAAAATGTTGAAGAAATTGATATTAAAAAACCTATTATGAGTCTTAATATCCTTTCAAACCAAACCATTAAACAAACTCCAGTACTATTTGGTGAATCTGATTTATTAAAGTCAATACAATTACTTCCAGGTGTCTCTAATTCCGGTGAAGGAACTGGTGGATTCAATGTCAGAGGAGGAGCAGGAGATCAAAATTTGATATTGTTTGACGAGGCTATTATGTATAATTCATCACATTTGTTTGGTTTATTTTCTGTTTTTAATTCTGATGCTGTAAAAGAACTTAAATTGTATAAAGGAGGCATACCATCATCATACGGCGGAAGATTATCGTCTGTATTGGATGTATACCAAAAAGATGGTAATAGTAAAGAGAATAAATTGAGTGGTGGTATAGGACTAATTTCAAGTAGATTACTTTATGAAGGACCAATACAAAAAGAAAAAAGTTCTTTTTTAATCGCTGGTAGAGGATCATATGCTCATTTATTTTTAAAATTCACTGACATTGAAAATGTTGCTTACTTTTATGATTTGAATACTAAATCTAATTTTAAAATAGATGAAAAAAACACACTTTTTTTATCGGGTTATTTTGGAAGAGATAAATTTAGTCTGAATAATACCTTTTCTAATACCTACGGAAATTCAACATTTAATGTTAGATGGAATCATTTAATTAATGATAAAACATTTTCTAACACTTCATTAATTTACAGTGATTATTATTATGGTCTAACTTTAGATTTTATTGGATTCAACTGGAACTCTGGCATAAATAACCTAAACATAAAATTCGACTTAAAAAATTATTTTAACGAAAATATTCAGTTTAACTACGGATTGAATTCGATTTATTATCAATTTAATCCTGGTGAAATAAAACCAATTGAAAATTCAGGAATAAATTATAAAAACCTAAACAAAAAATATGCTCTTGAAAATTCAGCCTATTTTGATGTAATTCAAAAGGTATCTCGAAAAATATCTTTAAGGTATGGACTTAGATTCAATCAATTTTTAAGATTCAAACAAAATGGACTAAACACATATCTAGAATCTAATCCTGTTTATTTTGATAGCACATTAGGTATATACAAAGGGGCCAATCCAATCGGTGAGTATAATAGAGATAAAACTACTATTAAAGAATATGGTAATATTGAACCACGAGTTAATATAGCATATAATTTCAACAAAAGTTCTTTAAAATTTAGTTATAATAAATTAAACCAATACATACATTTAATTTCAAATACAAGTGCACCTGCCCCTCTGGATGTTTGGACACCAAGCGGTCCTTATTTAAAACCTCAAAGACTTGATCAATGGG
>Ga0129342_1000507_pt1 | contig 16684 bp, 13 predicted proteins | sample CPBDNA_5_FD_94426 | JGI IMG/M metagenome (GOLD analysis project Ga0129342, IMG submission 94426) | Freshwater to marine salinity gradient microbial communities from Chesapeake Bay, USA - CPBay_Sum_15_0.2_DNA | ecosystem: Environmental > Aquatic > Marine > Coastal | place: USA: Chesapeake Bay...
CGGGTGTCATCGTGCGCGATGGCGATGCCAACGCCCTCGGTGGGATCCGACTGCCGCGCATCGAGGTGCCGATCGCCAGCTACGCCCCCACCACGGCCGGCCCGCTCTTCTGCCCGCTCACCGGCACCCAGACTCCGTTCGCGGCGGATGACCTGGCATCGCGGTATCCGACGACCGACGACTACGTCGCGCAGATCCAGGCCAGGGTCGATGCCTCTGTGGCGGAGGGATTCCTTCTCCCGGACGACGGCGTCGTCCTGGTGGAGTCCGCGCGGCAGGGTCCGGCAGCCGAAGCCGAGACCATCCAGCGCTACTAGGAGGGGCGGCTAGACCGGCAGGTCGTCGAAGGGGCCGATCGCGGCATACGTCGGCCTCTCGCGGAGCAGTTCCGCGGCCAGGGCACCGACATCGTCCGACGTCACCGCGTCGATGCGGTCGAGGATGTCGTCGATTGAGGGAATCTCGCCGTACAGCAGCTCGCCCTTGGCGATGCGACTCATACGCGAACCCGCATCCTCCTGACCGAGGACGACGCTGCCGCGCAAGGCACCGCGGCCGCGCCGCAACTCCTCGTCAGCAAGTCCCCGCTCGGCCACGTCGGACACCACGTCATGGGTGATCGACATGACGTCCGCGACCTTGTCGGGCAGGCAGCCGACGTAGATTCCGGTGTAGCCCGTGTCCGCGAAGCTCGACACGAAGGAGTAGACGGAGTAGGCCAGGCCTCGCTCCTCGCGGATGCTCTGGAAGAGGCGGCTCGACATGCCGCCACCGAGGGCTGCGTTCAGCACGCCGAGCGCGTAGCGCCGCTCATCGGTCCTACGAATGCCTCCCAGGCCCATGACCAGATGCGCCTGCTCCGAGGGCCGGTGACTGATCCCGCGCGTCCCGCGGCCCGGAGCGGGGTGTGCGCGGTGGGTGGATGCGCGCACCAGCGGATCGGCCTGCGAGCCGACATCGGCGAAGGCCTCGCTCACGCGCGCGACCACCTCGTCGTGGTCGACGGCACCAGCCGCCGCCACCACCATGCGAGAAGGGACATAGTGACGGCGGTAGAAGCCGCGGATGGCCTGCGGTGTGAGCGCCTCGAGCGAGGGCTGCGTACCCAGGATGGGCCGGCCCAGAGGGCCGTCCCCGTAGTGCGTGCGCATGTAGAGGTCGTGGACCGTGTCGCCTGGGTCGTCCTCATTCATGGCGATCTCCTCGAGGATGACCCCTCGCTCGCCCTCGATGTCGCGCGCATCGAGTCGGCCACGCAAGACGACATCGCACACGGTGTCGATGGCCAGATCCACGTCATCGTCGAGCACGCGCGCGTAGTAGCAGGTGTATTCCTTCGTCGTGAAGGCATTGAGCTCGCCGCCCACGGCCTCGATCGGTGCGGTGATCTCCCATGCGCTCCGCGTCGTCGTGCCCTTGAAGAGCAGGTGCTCGAGGAAATGCGCGGCACCGGTCTGGCGTGGGGTCTCATCGCGAGACCCCACGCCGATCCAGGCTCCAAAGGACACGGACCGCACCCCAGGCACGGCCTCGGTCACGACGCGCAGACCGTTGGGAAGCGTCGTGCGTCGCACGACCGCACCATCGGCACCCTCGAGCAGGGTGCGGGTGCGGGCCCTTGTCATCGGTCGGTTACTCAGCCTCGGCAGGCTCGGCGTCGCCGCCCTCGATCACCGGGATGAGCGAGAGCTTGCCGCGCGGGTCGACTTCCTTGATCTCGACCTGCACCTTGTCGCCCACCTTGAGGACCTCCTCGACGTTCTCGAGGCGCTTCTTGCTCGGCGAGAGCTTCTTGACCTCCGAGATGTGCAGGAGGCCGTCGCGGCCGGGCATGAGGGAGACGAAGGCGCCGAAGTTGGTGGTCTTGACGACCGTACCCAGGTAGCGCTCGCCCACCTCGGGCATCGTCGGGTTGGCGATGGCGTTGATCTTGGCGCGTGCGGCCTCGGCAGCGGCACCATCGGACGCGCCGATGAAGATCGTGCCGTCGTCCTCGATCGTGATGTCGGCGCCGGTGTCCTCCTGGATCTGGTTGATGATCTTGCCCTTGGGCCCAATCACCTCGCCGATCTTGTCCACGGGAATGTTGACCGTGATGATCCGCGGCGCGTAGAGCGACATCTCCCCGGGCGACTCAATCGCCTCAGCCATGACGTCGAGGATGGTCAGGCGCGCCTCGCGTGCCTGATCGAGCGCTCCGGCGAGCACCGACGCGGGAATGCCGTCGAGCTTCGTATCCAACTGCAGCGCGGTGACGAAGTCCTTGGTGCCGGCGACCTTGAAGTCCATGTCGCCGAAGGCATCCTCGGCGCCGAGGATGTCGGTGATCGCGACGTACTCCGTGGAGCCGTCCACCTCGCCACTGATCAGGCCCATGGCGATGCCGGCGACCGGTGCCCGAAGGGGTACGCCCGCCGCCATGAGCGACATGGTGCTGGCGCAGACCGAGCCCATCGACGTCGAGCCATTGGAGCCGAGCGCCTCCGAGACCTGGCGGATGGCGTAGGGGAACTCCTCGCGCGAGGGCAGGACCGGCAGGAGGGCACGCTCGGCGAGCGCACCGTGGCCGATCTCGCGTCGCTTGGGCGAGCCCACGCGACCGGTCTCCCCCGTGGAGTAGGGCGGGAAGTTGTAGTTGTGCATGTAGCGCTTGCGATTGTCGGGTGACAGCGTGTCGAGCCACTGCTCCATCTTGAGCATGTTGAGTGTCGTGACACCGAGGATCTGCGTCTCACCGCGCTCGAACAGCGCTGATCCATGCACTCGGGGAAGGACATCGACCTCGGCGGCAAGCACGCGGATATCGCGCGGACCGCGACCGTCGATTCGCACCTTGTCGCGCAGGACGCGCTCGCGCACGCTCTTCTTCGTCACGCTGCGCAGGGCGGCGCTGATCTCCTTGTCGCGGCCCTCGAAGCGACCGGACAGGGCAGCGACCACGTCGGCCTTGATGTCATCGAGTGCTGCCTCGCGCTCAGCCTTACTCACGATCGTGAGCGCCTCCGCCACGCGTGCGGAAGCGATCTCCGACACGGCGTCGTAGACGTCCTGCTGGTAGTCGAGGAAGACAGGGAAGTCACGCACGGGCTTGGCCGACGCATTGGCAAGGGACTGCTGGGCCTCGCAGAGGGATCGAATGAAGACCTTGCTCGCCTCGAGACCCTCGGCGACCACCGTCTCTGTCGGTGCCTTCGCACCGCCGGCGATCAGCTCGATCGTCTCGGTCGTAGCCTCGGCCTCGACCATCATGATGGCGACGTCGTCACCGACCACACGGCCCGCCACGACCATGTCGAAGACGGCGCGCTCCAGATCCGAATGGCGAGGGAAGGCCACCCACTGGCCATCGATGAGAGCGACGCGCACAGCGCCGATCGGGCCGGAGAAGGGCAGCCCCGCGATCTGGGTGGATGCCGAGGCGGCGTTGATGGCGAGGACGTCATAGAGGTCGTCGGGGTTGAGGGACAGCACCGTGACGACAATCTGGATCTCGTTGCGAAGGCCGTTGGTGAAGGACGGCCGCAGCGGGCGGTCGATCAGGCGGCAGGTGAGGATGGCGTCCTCGGTGGGGCGGCCCTCACGACGGAAGAACGAACCGGGGATGCGGCCGACGGAATACATCCGCTCTTCGACGTCGACGGTGAGCGGGAAGAAGTCGAAGTGCTCCTTGGGCTGCTTCGACGCGGTCGTGGCGCTGAGCACCATGGTGTCGTCGTCGAGATAGGCGGCAACGCTGCCGGCGGCCTGACGTGCCAGGCGCCCGGTCTCGAAGCGGATGGTGCGGGTGCCGAAGGAGCCGTTATCGATGACGGCTTCGGCAGTGGTGACAGAACCCTCCACGGGTCACTCCTTGGGTGCGACGGTCGTAGACGACCGAGACGCGCGCCGTGATGCCCTGTGCTGGGAGCCGGTCTTCGATCGAGGCCGCCGGGTCAAGACCCGGGAGCCACTACCGAGGACCGACCTATCGTGGCGGCGCGGCGTCGTATGTGTGTTGTCTATTCAGTTGTGTGGCCCATCCGTGGCGGCGACCGCCTGCGCGGTCACCACCGGTCGGATGCGTCAGCGCCGGATACCGAGCCGCTCGATGATCGAGCGGTAGCGCGTGATGTCCGTGCGCTGGAGGTACTGAAGGAGGCGTCGGCGCTGGCCGACCAGGATGAGCAGACCACGGCGGGAGTGGTGGTCGTGCTTGTGGCTCTTCAGATGCTCGGTGAGGTCGCTGATGCGACGGGTGAGCATCGCCACCTGAACCTCGGGGCTGCCCGTGTCCTGGGGGGATGAGCCGAACTCGGCGATGATCTGCTGCTTGGTGGCGCTGTCCAGCGACATGATGTCCTCTCGGGCGCGTCGGCCGCCTCGGCGTGAGCCGGAAGAGCGGTGACCCCGACGGGGTCGTCACGTGTCCTCGGGCGCCCGCCCTAGGACCGTCGGGGACGAGGGTATCAGTCCCCCAGGGCCGACCGCGCAGCAGCGACGTCGAGCCCCATCTGCTCCACGAGGGCATCGACCGAGTCGAAGACCTCCTGCCCCCGTAGCCGGATGACGAGATCGACCGCCACCGCGGCGCCGTAGAGGTCGAGGTCCTCACGGTCGATGGCATAGGCCTCGACCCGGCGCTCGGCGCCCGAGAACTGCGGGTTGGTGCCGATGGAGATGGCAGCGGCGAGCCGGACACCGTCGACGATCAGCCAGCCGGCATAGACGCCATCCGGCGGGATCGCGATGCCCTGCGCCACCTCGACATTCGCGGTGGGGTAACCGAGTTCGCGACCGCGCTGGTCCCCCCGCACGACGGTCCCCTCGAGCCGGTGGGGACGCCCCAGGAGGGCCTCGGCGCCGGGCATGTCTCCTTCGGCGAGGCTCTGGCGGATGCGTGACGAGGAGGCCACGTCACGTCCCTCGACTGCCACAAGCGGCAGGGCCTCCACCTCGAAGCCCAGTCGCGCGCCGAACTCGGCGAGTGCGGCCGTGTCACCGGAGGCCCGCGTGCCGAAGCGGAAGTTGTCGCCCACGATCACCGCATCGGCCGCGATACGCGGATCCTCCCGCAGCAGTCGGGCGAATTCCTCGGGAGTCTTGGCCGCCAACTCCGGCGTGAAGGCAAGGACGACGACGTCGTCGGCTCCCTCAGCGAGCAGTAATTCCGTGCGTCGAGCCAGCGTGGTGAGCGCCTGAGGCGCCTGATCCGGCCGAAGGACTGCGGCGGGATGCGGATCGAAGGTCACGGCGACCACGCGGCCTCCGCTCCCGGCGGCGCGCTCGCGAGCCCGGTGCAGGAGGGCCCGATGGCCGCCGTGGACCCCATCGAAGTTGCCGATGATCGCGACGCGCACGCGAGAAGCCTGCCATGCGGGTCTCGCGTGCAAGGATGTGACCTCCGGGCGCTGGCGTGCGCCCTGCTCATCGGGAGTGGATGTGGCGGATCGCCTGCTGCTGCACATCGGCACGCAGAAGTCGGGTACGACGTACCTCCAACGGGTGCTCGCGCGCCTGTCCGGTGAGCTCAAGCGCGAGGGCGTGCTCTACCCGACCCGCCTCCAGGGTCGACGCGAGATCTACAACCACGAGGCCGCGGCCTACGGGCTACTGGGCACCGCCAGCTTCCCCTGGGTGGCTCCTGCTCGCGCCGAGGGGCAGCGCAGCGCGTGGGACCGGCTACGGCGCAAGGTTCAGGAGTGGGACGGCACCGCCATCGTCTCCGGCGAAGCGCTCTCGGTCATCGATGCGGCATCAGCCGGACGACTGGTGGAGTCGCTCGGGGTGCCCAATACCCACGTCATCATCACCGCCCGTGACCTCGGCCGGGTAATGCCCAGTTCATGGCAGCAGCACATCCGCAACGGTCGATCCACGAGCTTCAACAGCTATCTCCAGCAGCAGGCCGACCGCAGGGGCGAGGGGTCGCCGGCTGCCCTCGCGGAGCGGTGGGATGCGGATCCGGAGCAGACATTCTGGCGCGCCTACGCGATAGGGGGACTCGTCGACCGCTGGGCGCCCCTCGCCCGCACCGTGAGCGTTGTCACCGTCCCGAGGCGCGGCGCACCGCCCGATGAGCTCTGGCACAGATTCCGTCGCGCCCTCGATGTCGGCACCGTCCTTCCCGAGACGCCACCGACCATCGACGATCTCGAAGCCAACGTCGGCCTGACCGAGCCCGAGGTGCTTGTGCTCGCCGCCCTCAACCGGCAGATCGACTCGACCAAGGCGGATAGCCCGGGCATGCGTGCACTGCGAGGGCGCATCGTCCGCGATGCCTTCGCCACGCGCCCCGATCGCGGTGCGCCGGTGCGCATCCCCGCATCCTGGGTCCCGCGCGTCACGGCCTGGGCGAACGACGATCTCGCCGTGCTGCGATCGACCGCGGCCATCATCGTCGGCTCCGAATCCGACCTGGTCGTCGATCCGTCCACGGCGGCCGAGTCGGACGCTGTGCGGGCCGATGACGTGGCACGAGCAGCGGGCGCGGCCCTCGCCTACCTCGCCGGCGCGGGCACCTAGACTGCCGACGTGCTCGTCCTCGTCTGCGGTATGCACCGCTCCGGATCCACCCTCGTGTGGCAAATCGCGCGCCAGCTCCTTGACGGCGCCCCCGGCCTGCGCAACCCCCGAGGCGTCTCCACCGAGGAGTACCCGGCCGCCGCAGCGAACGCCGAGGACCTGCTCATGGCTAAGGTGCACTTCCGGCCGGCACTCAATCGCGACGACTTTCCCGATGTCGGTGCGCGCTACCTCTACACCTACCGCGACCCCCGTGACGTCGTTGCCTCCCTCTATCGCAAGGGCCGCTTCAAGCCTGACGATCCCGAGCGCGGCGCACGGCCGAGCCGGCTCACCGTGCGACGCGAGTTGCGCGGAGACGAGTTCTGGACCTCGAAGTCCGACGTCTGGATCGGTCGCTACGAGGACTTCCGCGACGACGTTCCTGGACTCGTCCGGACCCTGGCGGGCTACCTCGACGTCCCGGTGGATGACGCACGCGTCCACCAGATCGTCCGCGATGTCGATCTGGCCGCCCAGGAGGAGCGCGCCAAGGCCGCCCGTGAGCATGGCGTGGACGACGACCTGCGCGTCACCTCCAACCACATCACCGACGGCCGCGAGGGCGCGTGGCGCGACACCCTCACCTCCGACGAACTCGTCGCGATCGAGGCCGAGAGCGCGAGGTGGCTCGTCGAGCACGGCTATCAGGTCGAGACCGAGGTCGGCCGTCGCAAGACGGCGGATCTGCGCGGGGAGGACGTGGCGCCCCGCGCCGCGACGCCTCCGGCACGCAAGCCGTCGCGATCGAGCAGGCGCGAACGATGGGGTGGGCCCCTGCTCCTCCTGGCCGCAATCCTTGCGGTCCTCGGTCTCGTGACCGCCTTCGCCGCACCCGCGCTCTCCGTCCTGCCCTGGGTCATCGCTGTCGCCGCCGCGGCCGTCGGCGGCTACCTCTGGGGTCGAGACGGTCGTTCACTGCTCCCCCGCCGGCGCACCTGACATGGCTCGGCGCGTCGTCCTGCACGTCGGTCCTCGCAAGACCGCGACGACGTATCTCCAGCGGATCCTGCAAGCCCTCGTCGTCGATCAGCAGATCGAGCCGTCCATCTATCCGATCACGACACGCGATCGCACCGACCATAATCAGGTCCCGGGCCTGATCGACCTGGCTCGCGAAGCGGGAGCGATCGGCCTGCAGGACGATGCCTGGCGCGAGCAGGATGGCAGCGACGCCCGCGCGCTCGTCGATGCTGTCGCATCGAGCGACGGTGACGTCATCCTCTCCGCCGAAGCGATGTCGGTCCTGCCCCTCGCCGGCGCGCAGGCCGTGATCGCAGCATTCCAACCCGCGCCCATCGACGTCGTCATCACCGCCCGTGACCTCGGCCGAGTGCTGCCGAGCTCATGGCAGCAGCACATGCGCAACGGCAACTACGAGGCGTACGCCGACTACCTTGCCCTGAGGTCCGAGGAGCGCCATTCGCGCATCTACGAGACCGAACTGCGGAGGGGCTTCTGGCGCGCCTACCGCTATGCCGATCTCGCCACGCGGTGGCGGGACGCTGGAGCCGGCACGCTCAGCATCGTCACGGTGCCTCCCGCCGGATCACCCCCTGACACGGTATGGCGTCGCTTCGTCGATGCGGCACAGGTCGCGAGCCTGCCCCCGATCGCCCCCGACGTGCCGGATGACCGTGCGAATGTCTCACTCACCGGCGCGGAGACTTTCGCCGTCTACGGATTCAATCTGGCCGCGCGAGCTGCCGGCCAGGGGCGGCGTGACGTGCGCGCAGCCCACCGCGCGCTCATCCGACGCGGCTGGCTCGAGCGACCCGACCGTGGCGCCCGGTTGGGCCTGCCGAGCGACCTGCAGCCGCTCGTGGCCCAGTGGGCACGCGACGACTCCGATGCCCTCGCGCAGTCCGGGATCCCCATCATCGGCGACCTTGGGGATCTGGCCGTCGCTCCCGATGGTCGTGACGGTGTGCCCTCCCCCGACGAGGTGGCTCGAGCCGCAGGTGCCGCCCTCGCGCTGCGCAGGCGCAGCCCCCGGGGCGACGACTGAGCCGACCCGCCTGTCCTCCGCCCTTTATGCACGCCAACAGCGCCCTGAGCGTCGATAGCCGGCGGTGAGCAGGCGCGGCCTCAGCCGCGCGCCCACTCCTCTAGTTGCCGGATGAAGGCGGCACCGTCGATCGCCCAATTCGCATGCGCCCGGACCCACTCCCGGCCGATGTCCGCCATCTTCTGGCGGCGATCGTCGTCGGCGTTCAGCTCGACGATCGCGTCGTGTGCCGCACCTAGGTCACCGAAGGGGACGATGATGCCTCCGCCGCTGACTTCGGCCAGTTCGACGGCGAGGGGCAGAGGGGTGGAGACGAACGGAACCCCGTGAGCGAGGTACTCGAGGAGTTTCGTCGGCATCGAATGCCGGTAGTTCGGCTCGTCGTGCAGCAGAGACAGCCCTGCCGTGGCGCCGTCCACCAAGGACAGCGCCACAGAGTTCTTGACGTACCCGTGCCACGCGATCCAGCCTCGATCGCGAGCGGCCTCGACATCGCCGAGGACTTCGGGACCAGCCCCGCCTATCACATCGACGCGGATCGCCGGACCATCCGCGAGGAGCCGCCCGACCTCGATGAGCTCGCGTGCACCCCGCGCCCGCGTCACGCTCCCGAGGTACACGACCCTCCCCCGCTCCGGGCGTGGCACTGCATCGGGCACGAACACCGAGTTGGGAACGACCGGGTGACTGCGGGCGAATCGGTCCGCGTAGGAATGCTCAGCCAGGAGTAGGTGCACATTGCGCTCCGCCCACGCCTCGCCCGCTCGGATACTCCACGCGGCGGGCGCCGCCAGCGCGCGCGGCAGCCACGGCTTCGTCCCCACTGCGGCAGCCGTGTCCTCGTGCACGTCCCACACGATGCCCGCGTGGTCCAGCCCGCTTGCCGCAATGACAGCGTCCGGGCTGTGCAGTAGCACGATGTCGTGATGGGGAGCCTGCTCTCGAAGCATGCGACGCGTGTGGCGGAGTGCGCGAGCGCGCTTGCGCCCGACGCTGCGGGGGATGTCGATCGGGCGAACCCCCGGCTGCGCGATGGCGCCCACCGCCGTGAAGGGACCGGCCTGTGTCACGTCGTGTCCCGCCGCGAGCAGGGCGGGGATCTCCCGCTCCGCGATGCGGGCATCCCGCGGATCGTGCACCGGGCAGACCACGAGCACGCGCATGTCAGGCGATGTCCTCATCGAGCTCGCCGCGGGCCTCTTCGTTGGCATCCTTGCGCTTCTTGCGGCGCTCGCGCATGGCCTTCTTGGTCTTGAGACCGAAGCGCGTTTCGTACTCCGGAATGATCTCGTCAGGGGGACCATCGGCGAGGATCCGGCCTTCGTCGAGCCACAGCACGCGATTGCAGGCCGCTCGGATCGCGCCCATCGAGTGGCTGACCAAGAAGATGGTGTCGGCCTCGTCGCGCAATTGCTGGATGCGCTGACTGCTCCGCTTGACGAACTCCCCGTCACCGGTCGAGAGCGCCTCGTCGATGAGGAGGATCTCGTGCGTCACGGAGGAAGCGATGGCGAACTTCAGCCGCGCGGACATGCCGCTCGAGTAGGTGTTCATCGGCATGTGGATGGCCGAACCGATGCCGCTGAACTCGACGACCGAGGGGATGCGCTCCTTGACTTCGGCCGGGGTCAAACCCAGGGCGAGCAGGCCGAGCTCGACATTACGCAGTCCGGAAAGGGCCTGCATGAGGGCGGAACTCACGCCCAGCATCGTGGGTTGACCGTCGGCGTAGACCGCGCCCTGGTTGGGGGGCAGCAGGCCCGCGATCGCGCGCATGAGGGTCGACTTGCCGGCGCCGTTCTTGCCGATGACGCCGATCGCCTCTCCTTGGCGGGCGACGAAGCTCACGCCGCGAAGGGCATGCACCTCACGCTTGATCGACACAGGACGCCGCGATCGCAGACTGCGCCACCGCCTCGCCTTGGCATCCAGCGGTTGATCGGGTGCGGTCCACACGCGGTAGATGATGTGCAGGTCGTCCACGACGACCTTGATGGGGGCATGGGGATTGCCCACGCGCGGCGGCTCAAGTCCCGAGAAATCGGCCTCCTCGCTGAGATCGATCTCGTCGCTGAGGTCCTCATCCTCGGCCATATCGGTCCTCCGCGCGCCAGAAGAACCAGAAGCCGAAGGGCAGGATGACGACCGCCCACGCGACGGCGAGGACCCAGTTCCAGTTGCCCCAGGGTGAGAAATAGGAATCCATGAGGGCATCGCGCATGCAGTTGAGATACACGGTGCCGGGATTGATTTCGATGAGAAATGTCGCCCAGGGGGGAACTCCTAGGCGCTGGAGGCGGTCGGCGATGGGGATCATCACGCCGGACATGTAGCCCCAGATGCGCAGGATGTAGGGAAGGACCTCGGACACGTCCTGAAGCGTCGCGATGATTCGGGCCATGATCAGCGCCATGCCGAGAGAGAACATCAGGATCAGCAGGAGCGCGACAGGTGCGAGCAGCCACTGCCACGTAATCGGTTCTCCGGTGACGAGCAGGATCGCCACCATGATCGGCAGCGCGTACATGAAGACGCGAAGCTGCTTGACCACGACAGCGATCGGCAGAACTGCGCGTGGGAAGTGGATGGACCGCACGAGTCCTTCATTGCCCGAGATGGAGCGGGAGCCGGCGGTGATCGACTGCCGAATGATCGCGAAGGTGAACACTCCCGCGGCGAGGAAGCCGGTGTAGTTGGCCACACTGCCGCGGCCCCCGAGCAGGAAGCCGAAGAGAAACCAGTAGATGGCCATCGTGAGGACCGGGTCCATCACCTGCCAGAACTGACCCAGCCTGCTCTTGGTGTTCTGCTTATCGACGCTGGCCTTGGCGAAGGCCATGATGAAGGAGCGTCGCTGCCACAGGCTGCGCAGATAGGCACCAAAGGGCGGACGGCTATTGACCGGCGCAAGGCCGGCCTCGCTAGCGAGGTCCTTGGCGTCGACCTCGCGTCCGTCGCCGAGGATCAGAGTCGCACCACCTTGGGTCCGCTGGTGGTGCCCCGAGTGTCGAAGAGGCGTGGAGCGCTGGCCAGAATGCGATCGACGTCGTAAGCGGAGTGGTTTTGCAGCAGGACGACGAGGTCGGCCGACTTAAGGGCCACGTCGAGATTATCCACGCACGTGAGCGACTCGGCACCCAATCGCCACGTCGTGACATGTGGATCGTGGAACTCCACGTGCGCGCCCTTGTCTCGGAGTTCGATCGCGATCGGCTTGGCGGGTGACTCGCGCTGGTCGGCGATGTCGGGCTTGTAGGTCACGCCGAGGAGAAGGATGCGCGAGCCCCGCAGCGCCTTGCCCTCGTCGTTGAGGGCGTCCTGGATACGGCGCACGACGTAAGACGGCATGCCCGCATTGATCTCCTGGGCGAGCTCGACGAACCGGAAGGGGTAGCCCAACTTGGCCTGCACCTGGTAGGAGAGGTAGTTGGGGTCGATCGGGATGCAGTGTCCGCCCACTCCCGGACCGGGATAGAAGGCCTGGAAGCCGAAGGGCTTGCTCTTGGCCGCCGCGATGACGTCCCACAGGTCAATATCGAGTTCGTGGCAGAAGCGCGCCATCTCGTTGACGAGGGCGATGTTGATGTGCCGGTAGGTGTTCTCGAGCAGCTTTGCCATCTCGGCCTCGCGGGTCCCGCGCGCACGCACGACGGTGTCGACGAACCTGCCGTAGAACGTCTGAGCTGCATCGGTGCATGCCTCCGTGTGGCCTCCAACCACCTTGGGGGTGTTCTTCATGCCGTAGGTCGGGTTGCCGGGATCGATGCGCTCGGGACTGAAGGCGAGGTGAAAATCTCGGCCGGCCACGAGGCCGCCGGCCTCAAGCACCGGGCGCACTTCGTCGTCAGTGGTGCCCGGGTACGTCGTGGACTCCAGGACGACCAGATGACCGGGCCGCAGGTGACTGGCAATGGCCCGGGTGGCGCCGAGGACAGCTCCCAGGTCGGGGCCTCCCTCGGGGGTCAGCGGAGTCGGGACGCAGATGACGACGGTGCTGGCGTCAGCGATCACGGCGGCATCGGTTGTGGCCGTGAAGCCCTGTTCGAGCATGTGGGCCATGTCCGCATCCGAGAGGTCATCGACGTGCGAGCGACCCGCATTGAGGCCATCGACAACGGCATTGGAGACGTCGAGCCCGGTCACGGTCAGGCCGGCCCGGGTGGCCTCCTGCGCGAGCGGCAGCCCGACGTAGCCGAGGCCGATGACCACCAGATCGCGTGCCATATCCGTCCTTCGCCGTCGCCGAGGCCAGCTCCGCCTCTGCGGATGCGACTACCCCTGTGGGGTGCCGAGGAAAGAGTACGCCGCCCGATAGGACTCCATGACGGAAGGCCACGTGCGCGTGGTGGCCACCCAGGACCGGGCGGCCTCCCCCGCCGACGCGCGCGCGTCAGGGTCCGCCCATGCAGTCAGGGCCGTCGCGGTGGCCTCGGGATCGCCCGCGGGCACGCGCGCGCCCTGGGGAGCGAGAACCTCCGCCACGGCAGGCAGATCGCTGCCGATCACCGGAATGCCCCTGGCCTGGGCCTCCAGGGGCTTGAGCGCGGTCACCGCGCGATTGACCGATGTGTCGCGCCGTGGCAGTGCGAAGACATCCAGGACGTCGTACCAGTCGAGTACCGCATCCACCGGAACGCGACCGGGGGTGACGATCGGCACCTCCATGCGCGCCGCGCGAGCGATGAGCCCGGGCAAGGCAGGCCCGTCACCGACGATCAGCACGCGAGCATCGACGCCGCCATCGCGCACATATGCGACGGCATCGATCACGGTGTCCAGCCCTTCATCGTCGTTGATCGTCGCAACACTGCCGATCCAGAGCGCGTCCTCGATGCCAAGCCGGGCCCGCGCATTGGCCTGATCACGAGGGCGCAGGAAGTCGACGGGTACGGCGTTGGGCGTGATGAAGACGCGCGCAGGGTCCGCACCCCTCGCGATGATCTCCTCGCGCATCGCGGCTCCCAGTGTGGTCACCACGTCGACGGCGCCCAGGACCTCGGTGTGCCGCTGCCGCAGGAGTCGGTAGGCGTCGGTGGACCGGGCGATCTCGCCGCCGTGACGTGCCAGCCAGGTGTCCTCGAAGAACGTCCGGGCCTCATAGGCGACGGGGAGCCCGCGCGCTCGACCCACCTCGAGAGCCACGGCGGCATTGACGTGATCGGAGGCGGCGTGCAGCACATCGGGGCGCAGTCGGTCCACGAGCCCGTCAAGCAGGCTGGCGTAGGACTGTCGCATGCCCTCCTCAGACGGCATCACGAGCGGAAGCAGTCGGTGATAGGGGACGCCGTCAACGAGTTCCGGGTCTGAGGACCCGAGGTCACCGTGCGTCACCGGATAGCCGGGACGGGTCACGACGCGCGCATCCCACCCGAGGTCACGCTGAGCGCGCACCACACGCTGCGTGCGTATGGTCGAGCCCGCCTGCGTGACCGGCAGCGAGTTGGTGACGACATGGAGGACCGAACCACGATCCCGCCAGTCGAAGCCCGGGTGCTCAACAGGCCGCCCGGTGATCGGCTCGCCGATCACGGCGAGGCGGCGGCGAGCGGACCGCACCGCGCGGCGCCCGCGCGCATCACTCGGTGTAGCTGCGGCCACCTGCTCGAGGTGGCCGCCCAGCCCCGCGACCGCCAACACGCAGGACTCTCGCTCGGGGGCTTCGCGGGCGATGAGCGCCAGGGCGTCCTCAGCGTCGCCGAGCCGGTCGCGGGCGACCGCCTCGTCGACGGCGGCGGCCGCTCCATCACCGTCGATGACGCGACGATCGGTGGTGCGCAGTCTCGGCACGGCGCGCTCGAGCGCGACCCGCCCGCGCGCCGGATCCTGGGCAAATCGGCGCAGGGCGCCGGTGATCGCGAGGGGAACGCGCCGTACGTAGCCGAGCCCCCTCATGGTCGCCCCATGGTCTGGGATACTAACCGCGGTGGCGAGGAAGTCACCGCGCGCGAACCAACGTGGCTCGCGGCGCCGCCGACAGGAAGGCCGCGATGACCCTGCTGCATGTCACCGGGGCGCGACCCAACTTCCCCAAGGCCGCACCGGTGATCGCTGGGCTCGCCGCCCTCGGGGTCAGGCAGCGCCTGGTCCACACAGGACAGCACTATGACGACCGCATGTCCGAGGTGTTCTTCCGCGAGCTCGATCTGCCTCGACCGGATATCAACCTCGGGGTCGGGTCGGGCAGTCACGCCCAGCAGACGGCAGCACTCCTCGTCGGACTCGAGGAAGAGTTGCTCGCCACCCGACCGGAGTTGGTCATCGTCTACGGCGATGTCAACTCGACCCTCGCGGCTGCAGTCGCCGCAAGCAAACTCGGGATCCCGGTCGCGCACGTCGAAGCTGGACTGCGCTCATTCGACATGAGCATGCCCGAGGAGATCAATCGCATCGTCACCGATCGACTCGCGGACCTGCTTCTGTGCACGAGTGCCGATGCGATCGCCCACCTGGCCCATGAAGGTGTGCCGGTTGATCGCATCCACCTCGTCGGCAACCCGATGATCGACACGCTTCTGGCCCACCTCGACAGGTTCGACTCCGCGCGGATGCGGCAGCAGCTTCGACTGCCCGAGGACTACCTCGTTGCGACCGTCCACCGACCGGGCAACGTCGACGATCCCGAGGCGGCGGGCGAACTCGTCGCGCTGCTGCACTCGGCAGCCTCACGGGCGGACATCGTGCTGCCGCTGCACCCGCGGGGCCGGGCGGTCCTCGAGGCTCTCGGCCTCGACGACCATCCGCGCATGCACGTGGTCGAACCTCTCGGCTATCTCGACTTCATGGGCCTCGTGCGCGGCTCTCGTGCGGTCATTACCGACTCCGGGGGCGTCCAGGAGGAGACCACCGTCCTCGGCATCCCGTGCCTCACCCTGCGGCCCAACACGGAACGACCAGTGACGATCTCGCACGGCAGCAACCGCCTGGCAACGGCCACGACCCTGCTCCCCCTTCTCGACGCGGCCTTGTCCGGGGCGGTCGACACATCGCGGCGCCCGCCGCTGTGGGACGGCCACGCGGGCGAGCGCATCGCTGAGGTCATCGTCGACTGGCTCGGCGAGCGGACGCCCCGGTGACGGACGAGATGGGCCCGCCATCGGCACCGCTCGAGGATGACGAGGCCGTCGAGCGCAGCTCCGGCAGTGCGCGCCTCATGTCCGCCCTCCGCCAGGCCGAGGCGCGAGCCGACCGCGCCGAGCGTGAACTCGCACGGACCAAGCGCAGTGCGTCGTACGTCGTCGGCAATCTGCTCGTGCGTGCCGCGAAGGATCCCCGCCGACTGCTCACGCTCCCCCGTGACCTGTGGCGCATATGGCGACTGCGCGGTGCACGACGGGCCGCGCCGGCGACCAGGTCCGGCGTGATCCGCACGCGCGACATCGTCGATCTCGATGCCGCTCGACTGCTGATCCCCCGGCTGGCTACAGCCCCGGCCGGGCGCGGGCTGTCGATCGCGGGAGCCCTCGGAGCGGCGACGGCGCGTGGGTGGTCCCCCTACGCCGCGGTGAGCTCCGCGCTTCCGCACGACGGAGCAGCCCTGATCGAAGCGCTCGATCCCGATGTCATCATCATCGACACCTCCGCATCGCTGCCGGGGCAGTCTTGGGCCCATCTCGGCAACCCCGCCGCCGTTGATCGGTTGCAGGCCGCAGCCGCCATGGTCGATGCCGCGCACGCACTGGGGCGCCCCGCGGTGCTCCTGCGCATGACGCCGCCCGCACACACCGCATTCCTCAGCGGGCTGGCCGCGCGATGCGATCTCGTTGTCGACGGTCCGGGCTCCGCCCCGGCAGGCCGGCGCTGGCACCCCGGCGTCGATCCGCTCGCCCCTGTCGGAGTCGCGCCAGCCCCGGCGATGCTCGATCTCGCCGATTGGCCTGAGGTCAGCGAACAGTCGCCACGGGCCATCACCATCGATCCATCGCTGCCGACCGACGCCGGTTGGATGCGCGCACTCGGCGCCGCCAGCGGCGTCCTCGCGGCAACGGTCACTCCGGGGACCCTGGGCGCGGGGCTGACGAGCGTGGCAGCCCTGGCCGCAGGACGTCGGCTGCTGGCGCCCGGGGACGATGACCTGGCACGCATGCTCGCACCGTGGCCCACTGCGCGCGATGCCGTGAGCACCACTCGGTCACGTGA
>Ga0129342_1000511_pt1 | contig 16649 bp, 27 predicted proteins | sample CPBDNA_5_FD_94426 | JGI IMG/M metagenome (GOLD analysis project Ga0129342, IMG submission 94426) | Freshwater to marine salinity gradient microbial communities from Chesapeake Bay, USA - CPBay_Sum_15_0.2_DNA | ecosystem: Environmental > Aquatic > Marine > Coastal | place: USA: Chesapeake Bay...
CGCATTATCTGAGAATCTATGAGAGCTATCAAATAATGTTACAGGCTCTGATACTCTTAATCTGCCAAAGGCGTCTGTCGAACCACTTATGTTGCCCGAACTTTGATATGCTTTGGCATTGCCTTCAATGTTTTCGATACTAACACGCAATGACGGCTCGCCATCTGCGTCATATCTCATAGCGTTTTGTACGCCTGTTAAGTTTCCATCAGCGTTAGGGTGTTGATAAGTCATAACTTTCTCCTATTAGTTATTATGTCTGTCTCGCTCGAACAGTTCCACTGTTGTCGTAATATGCCTGTCCTATTGCTACACCAGCAGTTGCTGCCGATGATTCATTCCTATAGGGCCCGGGCAAATTCCATCCTGTTCCGTCAATAAGACTTTGAATTACAGTAACGATTTCAATAGTTGCTTCATCAATATAAACTGAAAGATCAACTGAGTTACCATTAGATATGCTAAGTGTATCGCCTGTTAAATTAAGTGTTTGATTAACATTAGCATAAGTCGATAAGTCAACACTATTAGAATCTGATAAACTAAGGGTGTTGCCAGTTAAGTCTAACGACTGCGGGGAGTACGGTGTTAAATCAATACTATTCCCACCAGAAATACTTAACGTGTTACCAACTAAGCCGAGTGTTTGTTCAGAACCTGCGCCACTTTCTGTGACGTATTCTAAACTTCCAGTAAACGGATTGTAGTTAATTGAAACGGCCATTATACAGTCCTCGCAACAGTTAATAGATTGTTACTGCCGTCGTAAGTCATGACTACTGTTGCAAGAATAGTTCCAGCCGCGCCGCCTGTTTTATAGACAGTTTGTATTAGATTACTGCTAACATCGTAAGTGTTCTCAATGTAATCATATTTAGGAATGCCAAATTGCGTAGACATACCAGAATTTGATTCAACATTTTCAATGCTTACACGCAAAGCAGGTTCGCCGTCTGTATCGTAGCGCAGAGCATTTTGTACGCCTGTTAAGTTTCCATCGGCGTTAGGGTGTTGATAAGTCATAACTTCCTCCCGAAGGAATCAGTTATTTTCTAACATTGTAGCACGTTTATTGAGGTCTTTAAAACGTATAATACGTTCGACAAAATCAATATCTTTGCCAATTTTTAACTTTAATATCATAACATCTTCTTTATTTGATAAGAATACATTATGACCATAATAGTAGTGCTTCCGATTCCCACGATTATAGATTGCACCATATCTAAATATATTTATCCCTTTTGTTGTAGGATTAACTTCTCGCTGAACAACGGAATTAAATTTATAATCATCATCGGGCCTATCTGCAAAAAAATTCATTAACCAAGGAATATGCTCGCCGCGTAGGTCCGGAGACGAACGTAAACCTACTTTATATTGATATTTCCCCCAAAAATATTGCGATCTAAATAGTAATTTATCGCCAGCAATTAACATTTGATAATGATCGTTGTCAATAGGACGCTCTGCTTGTTTTATAATGTCGCCAAATAACTGCAATGCTTCTTCAAACTTGCTATAGTCTTTTAAAAATATTGTTTGATGTATACCGTCTCTTTCCTTTAAAGACGAGGGAAATTCGTATTTCTGCTTAAAAGTTTTTCTTAACCATATATTAAAATCTTTTATACGATGGGTAGATACTGCATCTATCATTACATCGTTATGCAAAATTTGTCCAAATCCGTTGCATATAAGCACTATCTTAAAAGCAAAACCGTTATACGGCGGCCCTGGATAGTATAACTTTTTAATTGGCAGAACTTTATCTGCTAATTCCGGCGGATATAAATGATCAAACATTTAGTTATATGTAAAAATTAATTCGCCGTTTTCAACAGTAATACGAACTGTACCACCGTCCTTAAGGCGACCAAACAAAATTTCTCTACTTAATGGTTTCTTAATCTTCTCTTCGAACAATCTCTTTAATGGTCTGGCACCCATTTTATCATTGTAGCCATTTTCACACAACCATAGTTTGGCTGGCTTTAAAAGACTGATCTTTACATTTTTCTTCTCTAACAGTTTGTTTGTCTCATCGAGAATCTTATCAACAACCATTAATGTAATGTCTTTAGTTAGTTTGCTAAACTTAACAGTAGCATCTAATCTATTGCGGAACTCTGGTGCAAAGAACGATTCAATAGCATCGTCGTCAACACCTGTGCGTTCTAAACTGCCAAAACCAATAGAGTTCTTTTCTGAGTCTGTAGCGCCCAAGTTCGATGTTAAAATTAAAATAGCGTTCTGGAAGTTTACTGTTTTGCCATCACTACTTGTTAACTTACCGTCATCCATAATCTGTAGCAAGATTTGTAATACTTCTGGCGCGGCTTTTTCAACCTCGTCTAACAGTAATACGCTATTAGGATACTGCTCTACATCGTTAATAAGTTGCCCCGAACCAACACTACCCTCAGAGTAGCCAACATATCCCGGAGGAGCACCGATTAACTTACTCACAGAATGTTTTTCCATATACTCGGACATGTCGTATCTTAATAATTTAATACCTAAACTATTTGCTAATTGTCGTGCTGTTTCTGTTTTACCACAACCTGTAGGACCTACAAACAAGAAACTACCAATTGGTTTGTTTTCTTCGCGCAAGCCTGCCTTGTTAACAAGAATAGCATCAACTAACGCAACAAGTGCCTTGTCCTGACCAAATACAACCTTTTGTAAGTTTTCTGACAAGTGTTCATATGAATCAACTTCGTCTTTGTCAATAACTTCAATTGGCAAGTTAGCAATTTTACTAATGATCTTTTCTATGTCTTTAACAGTGATTTTTGTTTTTTCTTCTTTGGCATGATCAAATAATCTAACTTTGGCGCCTGCCATGTCAATAACATCAATTGCTTTGTCAGGCATATACCTGCCTTGGATATATTTGTCACTTGTCTCTACTACATAGTCAAGGGTTTCGTCATCGATTAAAATATTGTGGAAACTTTCATAATAAGGTTTAAGTCCACGCAAGATCTTTTTGCAATCCTCGACACTTGGTTCATGTACATCAAGTTTGTAGAATCTACGCATAAGTGCACGATCCTTTTCAATGTGCTTGCGATATTCTTCATATGTAGTAGCACCAATAACTTGTATGTCTCCCTTACTTAACATGGGTTTTAATAACTGGGCGGCATCAATGTTGCTTTGTCCGGCTGATCCAGCGCCGAGAATTTGATGTATCTCATCAATAAACATGACAGCATTGCCTTTCTTTTCCATTTCAGTTAGCACATACTTAATTCTTTCCTCAAAGTCGCCTCTATACTTTGAACCTGCTACCATTGCACCGATATCAATTGACCATATTTCTTTGTCTGCAAGTAAGTCCGGAACATCTCCATCCACTATCTTCTTAGCCAAACCCTCGGCAATAGCAGTTTTACCTACGCCTGCTTCACCGACAATAATAACATTGTTTTTTCTACGACGAGCAAGTGTTTCTTGTAATGCTAATACTTCTTCTTCTCTGCCAATAAGTGGATCAATTTTACTTTTCTCTGCTTCTTTGTTTAGGTTTTGACACCATTTATCTAACTCATCCTCCTCTGGCTTGCTGACGCTTTCGGTTATAGACTTAACAATCTCTTCTTTATCAACACCGTGTTGTAGTAAGAAATAGTTTGCGTAACTTTCTTTTTCACTTAGCAAACTGATAAACAAATCTTTTGGCTCAAGTATTTTTCTGCCACTAAAAATAACTTGTGTAAAGGCACGATGAAATACTCTTTCTAAACTTTGTGTTTTCTGAGGGATAACATGTTCTTGGTCTAGCACAATATCAGTTTTATCATTCTTAATATGTGTTCCAACAGCAGAGTTTAACTCGGCTACATCGACATCAATAGAGTCTATTAATTTTACAATCTCTTCTTCCTGTAATAAACTATATAACAAATGTTCAAGTGTTACATATTCATGTTTATTCTCAGTAGCAATGCTAACTGCTCGTTCGACTAAGCCTTCAATTTTATCTGCCATGTTGTTTTTTTCTCTGTTGTAGTGCCCTGTCAAAAACTAATCTAGATACACGCTTATCAAAAGTAATGCCATTTAAGTGGTCTAACTCGTGTTGGAAACAACGAGCCATGTATCCTTCATATTTTCCTTCCTTTCGTTTTCCGCTTGTGTCTGTATATTCTACAATAACATTTTTGGCTCGCTTTACTTTCATCGCCATATGCGGGAAACTTAAACAACCTTCAATGTCTATAACAAAATTTTCACTTTCCTCAAGTATAACTGGATTAATAAACATGTCCGTTTCCATCATAAAGAAACGATAGTTTAATCCAACTTGCGGAGCGGCTAACCCCAATCCGTTGTTATTAGCCATAATATCAATCATTGCTTTCTTGTATTTACTCGGATCAATATTATTAAAATCCACTGCTTCACAAGTTTGTAACAATACCTCATTGGGATAAATTACTAATTTAGGTTCTACCATTATTAATATTTACCGCATTTCTCGGATAGACTCATATAGTTTGCGTTGTTCTTCGGTTATCTTGTCAGGCACAATTACTTCGACGAGCAAGATTAAGTTACCGTAATCTTTTGTTCTTGTGCTTATCATGCCTTTGCCTTTTAAACGAATTTTTGCATTTGGTTGAGTGCCCGGTGGTATCTTAACATTTATATATCTTTTATCTATGTGTTCAACTTGCACTTCGCATCCAAGTATAGCATCTAATGCACTTACCTTAATCGTTGTTATTAAATCATTGTTCTGTCTGTGCCACTTTGGCGAATTTCTTATCCTGATAACAACAATTAAATCTCCCGGAGGTGCTGACTGCTGTGAATTATCTCCAAGTCCTGCAAACTTTAATTTACTTCCGTCTGTAACTCCGGGTGGTATTTTTACATGAACACTACGAACAGCACCACTTGGTAAGTTGATGTCTAGTTGCCTTTCTAAACCTAAATACGCATCCTCTAAACTAATTTCGTATTGTACAGTAATGTTACGATTAATTACTTGCTGACGATACTGTGAGAACCCTCCACCAAACACTTGGTTAATAAAGTCATGCAAATTACCCGGATCACCTTCAAAGCCGTATTCAAACGGCGACGGTCCACCTCTGTGTGTAAACCCTGCATGTCCGTGCGGTCTTCTGCCCCTAGCATCGTATTCAGCCTTTTTATTAGCATCGCCTAATGTCTCATATGCTTCGTTTATCTTTTTAAACTCTGCTTCGTTACCGCCGCGATCTGGGTGGTGCTTCTGCGCCAATTTACGAAATGCTTTCTTAATTTCATCGGCTGAAGCATCTTTTTTAACACCCAAATCTTCATAGTAACTAGACATATTACCCTTTAGTTGGCATTATTATTTTTATAATAGTTTTCGTATGCTGTAATAACTGCTTGCTGTTGCTGAATCAACTTGCGAAGAGCCGCAATATTTTTGCTGAGATTTTCGTAGCCAGTATCAGTTAATCCAAAGATAGCACCGTCAATGTTGTTCTTTTCGAGTTCGTAAAAAACTTCTCCGTAGTTTTCCGCAGTAAGAATAGTCCACTCAACTTCTAATGATTGAAACGGTTTAATTTGCGGTAACCCTTCGATATCTACTCTCTCAACTGGTTGAACAACAACAGGTTTACCCTTTTTTGGAGTTAGTGTGCAACCTTGCAACGCAAAGACTGACAATGCTAATGTTAATACAATAAATTTAAATCCCTTCATTTCAGTCCACCTCCGGCTTGTAGTTAGGGTTTGCAATTGATGAGCATTCCGGATTGATTTGACTTGGCTTTGTTGCCGCTAACTCTTTTTCAGTAAGCGGATCGCCACTTAGAATCTCAAAACAGCGTAATGCATTCTTAGATGCATTAGTAATTACTTTGCCAATCATACCAGGCTTGTTTTCAGCAAGTTTGCCAATGTCGCGTGTACCAAAGTTCGCAGATACTTTGTTAAACTTTTTCTCAAGTTCATCATAGTCGTCTTGTGCTTGACTAAACTTTTCTTCAGTGTCGCGCAAAATCTCTCGCATGAGCAAACGATCTTCTTCCGCTCTACGCATTGCTTCTTCAACTAATGCAAGTCGCGTATCTTTAATAGCCATCTCGGCTATCGCTTTTTCTCTTTCTGCTTCGTTATTTTGGTACCAAACATAACCACCGCCGGCACCTGCGAGAAGCAATAAAAGAAATGCTATATTAAAACCAAACATAATAATTTCCTCTTAAAAAACATTAAATCTTTTTAACTTAAACAATGTAACATCTATAGCGTTTTCAAAACTAATATATCCATGATGAAGATCAAAATACCAACTCCATTTTCCTCTGCAATTACTATCACACCATTTTATATATGAGTGAGGTACTGCTGGTCGGTCCATTTTAACCTTATATTTTAATTTAGTCGGCTCCCAGCCTCTAATCCAAGTATATACTTTATTAAAATCACTTTCTACATACATACATCATTGCCAAATAAGCAACTATGCAAGATCTGTCTCAGGTCTCAAAGCCATCGCATTACCGTGACTATTTGTAACAACAACATATTTGCCTATACTATTAACATTATACGACGGACCAAACAGTTTTGTCAATCTTAAAATACGGGGACTATCGTATTTTATTGGCTTATTTTTTAACTCTTTTGTTTCAAATAAGTTATCAACTGTGTCAATCGCCTCTATAAAAAACATTAAAGGTTTACTTTGATTTAATTTAATATGTAATTTCCCCTCAGAGATATAATGCTCTCTTGCTAGGTCTTTGCGGAAAAAACTTTCGGCTGCTTCTTGCTTGTTGTGTAGTTCTTTTGCAGTAGTATATTCTGCTGAGTTTAAAATTACTTCTTTTAACAAACTGTCTGGAGATAAGTCAACTGTTGTTTTATTTGGAAAACTTTTAAATTTCCATTTGTTGTTGTTAACTACATGCTGGATGTCATTGAGCAAGCGAACAAATTTTACTGGAAACTTGTTATCTCTTTCAAATTCAACAAACACCATATAAGAACCATCTTGCGATGGGCCAGGACTTACATCAGAATCTAATACATCAATTGGTCCTGTGCGTACATATTCTTCCAAGTCTCTTGCAGGTGGCTCATCGATACATTCAAATGCAACTACAATAATATCTTCTTCGTTGCCACCTTTGGGTTGAAATAAATCTACCGAAATTTCTGTAAGAACAGTATCTCTTAGATCTGCGTAACGTAAACCTTCATTAACTTGTTGGTGCTTCATTTGAAATATCTTCGCCTTGATGTTTTGCGTTATTGCTATCATCTAACCCTTCCTGGCTTGCTTGCTGTACTTGACCTAAGTCGATCTTTTTACCAGCAACATCAAGTGTGCGATCGTCAAATGTTTCTAAGAAACGACGAGGCATGTCAATTTTTACTAACCAGATAGGTTTTGGTTCTGTTTTGGGCTCTTTGGATTGGTAATCTTTTAAATCTTGCGGACCTTTAACTTTAACTGGAACTTCGACCTCTTCCTTGACAAAATCAACCTTGCATCCATATTTTGCTAATCTACGAATAGCATCAGGGTCAGGCATTTGTTGTCTAGGATACATTAGCGTTACATTAAACCAATGTCTTTCTAGATTTGGGCCTTCCACAACTTCACCTAACATCCAGTTTTTATAAGCATAAATGCCAGTATCGTCGAGAACTTTCTCAAACTCTAAAAGCATATCAAGAAGTGTTTTATTGCCGTTAATACGATTAATGTTTTCAACAGCATTTCGAATAAAAGTATTGTTTAGTCCCATAACAATAGTATTTATCTTTTATCCAATAATTAAATTATAGATCTCTTTCCAGTTTTTAGCAATTTTAGCAGGGCCTTCGTAGTGCATGTTGTGTCCGTGTTCTACTAAAATGCTTCTTAAACCTAAATTTGCACCACAATCTGCGTTTTGAATCTTGTCTTCTACCCACCAGCATCCGGTATCTTTGTATTCTGCTAATGCATCGTCTTTGTCTGCACCAGTATCCAAACAAAGTACCTTTTCAAATACAGTATTACCAAACAATTTCGCTAGATTTTGCTCACGTAATCTAACTGCGTGTCTGTTTGTACTCAAGGATGTAATAGCATGAAATACAAATCCGTGCTCCTCATGCAATTTTTTCACGTAATACATAGCATCACGTTGCGGCGGAAGAAAACCAATCGATGCACTTTCATTAAATATTTGTGTTAGGCGCCTGCCTTCTTTTTTAGTTATATTAAAACGATTGGCAATGCTATATATACGCTTGTGGTTTTCAATTGGCATATAGCCATGTTCTTCCATCCATGTATGAAAGGCGAATTCCCAATCGAGAAGAACGCCGTCGACGTCAGTTAGGATTATTCTTTCTTTTTTCATTTTAATATGACTGGTTAAAAATGTGTTTAACGAGTTTAATTCTAGTGTAGTCATCAACTATATTTAAGTTGATTCCTACCACAGTTAACTTAAACTTTAAATGTTTTATTAATAGTGCTACCTTCGACAACAATGTGGTACTCCGATCCTTCTGGACCAAATTTAAGTTTATGTCCTGAAAATAAATGGAAGTTTCTCATAATAATTGAACTAATTTCGCCAGCATTGTCTCCGTTGTATGCAGGCATACTTGCTACCAATTCATCAATTGAACCGCTAGGCGCTACAGATGATTGTGCACTGGTTGTTGTTTTTTCAGAGGCACTTACACGATCTGGTCTTGTCTTTACTGACTCGACTGTTTGCGGAGCAGTTTCATATTCTAAAATTTGCTGAACAATTGTTGCTTTCTTAAGGCGTCGATCAACTTCGAGACCTACACTACGGCCATACTCTTCAAGTAGGTCCTTGGTCATTTTGTTTAATTCTGTTTTAGTTTTTGCCATGGCATTTCCTCCCTAATATTTATCGCAACATATTTAATTGTATCAGACACGCCGCTAAATTTATCTCAGGGTCTGCACAAGTAGTATGCTTTACCAAACCATCTCGTATAACAAGGATTGCTTCGTCCTGCTTATCTTGTGTGTCGCCCCAAAACTCTAAGTTGCGATATAAAAATCTAAATATATCTTCATACTCTGCAGGACTTGCTTTACTGCAAACTAACTTGCGAGCCTCGGTTATCTTCCCTGCTTTAAATAACTCTACCATTTCAACTTTATAATCTGGTCCTGAATTTTCGCTTTGATGTGGAGAAAGTAGTTTGCCAGTTTGAGAATTCATCTGGCACATATTGATGCACTTACGCAGGTCTGGGTATGCTGCCTTTACATATAACTCTAAAGTATCAATATCAAACTCAACATCTTCTTCTGCTAACACTTGCCCAAGCCTTACCATGAAGTCAGTTTCATCTAATCGCTCAATATGAAATCCTTGACAACGAGAATGTATTGCTGGAATAATCCTATGCGGATAGTTGCAAGTTAAAATAAACCTAACTGTGTTTGCATACTGCTCCATAGCACCACGCAACGCCGCTTGTGCACCTTCTGTTGTATAATCCGCCTCGTCGAGAATTACGTATTTAAAGTCTCCAAAGGGCAATGTTGCAGAAAAATTAGTAATCTTTTCTCGTATAATGTCAATGCCTCGTTCTCGACTTGCGTTAATCTCTAATACATCTCCCCAGTCGGCGCCAATCTCATGCAATAAAACTTTTGCAAGTGTTGTTTTACCCACGCCCGGGGAACCACTAAACAATAAGTGCGGAATAGCACCGCTCTTAATCCAAGATTCTACTTGCTGTTTTTGTTCATTGTCTCGAAAGACATAATCGGCCAGAGTGGTTGGCCTCCATTTCTCAACCCAAAGTTCTTTCATTTCTTATTTTCTTGTCCAATACCCATTAATATTAACACAATATATAGAATAGGCCAAGCCCAACCTGTTAAATAACCAGTAATGTGTAAGATCATTAACACAATACCAGTTAGTCCTGTTGTACTAACTCCACTTGGCGATTTTATTTCTGGTAGTTTCATAATTTTAAATTAGCAATAATAATATCTTCTTTGCGATTAAAAACTAGAGTAATTTTATCAAGAAATGTATCTTCCCAATAGAAGTCCTTACCGTACACTAATCCGTGTTGCCCTAGTTTGTTACATAAATTAGCAAGAGCCTCGCTTTGTGTATAGTCGGCATTTAAAGCACCGCCTCCTTGTACAGGTATCTTCCATGGCGATCTTTCTGATAAACTATTAACAGTAAATTGCTTTCTATACGTCTGCCGGTCGGTCATTGCTATGTAATAAAATACCATTTGGATCTATTCTCCAAATGATCCCTACTTCGTCTGCTTCAATACCATGTGTCCATCTACCATGAGCAACTAGTATCCAGTCTCCTGGATGAACGTCGTCGATAAGTTCACTACGTGGCCCAACACTAAGTACCTGGCACCAGCGAGGACGAATACCGTGTTCCTTTCCATTATCGTCAGGAATAACGATACCGCCCGCTGTTTTTCTTTCGCCCTTGTCCATTGAAATTGCAAGGATGTTATCACCCTTTGCTTTTATATTAGTTATTTTCATAATTCCTATTTGTAAAGTTCGTTAATGCTTTTTGTTTTAGCCTGTTTTTGAGTAGCAGGTTTAGCAGTACCAGAAGCAACAACTCTGTTTTCTTCTGTGGTTACTTTACCAGTTGGTGTTTCGGTTGTATCTTCTGGATCGACCCACTCGTCAAACACTTGTTTTTCTGCTGGCTTAGACAACGTATCTGCTTGTAGAGTTGATTGTTGTGTTACACCAATTTCTTCTTTTGTACTTTGTGTAATTACAGCACGTGGGTTTTCTTGATAATACGCAGTTGCTACTTCTTGCACTGGTGTAATAACTTTACCACCAGGGCCTAAGCGATCACCACGTGCATTTACACGAGCGTTGCCTACTGCAATAGTATCCTCATGCTCTGCCATAAGTGATTCCATGTCTAACATTTTGCCCGAATGTGTTTTTCTTTCCATCTTATTCTCCTTTTAAGAATTCTTTAAAATCAAGTTCATATTTAATACTATCAACTTTATGTACACCAAGCAAAAACAAAACATAACTTGCTACACTTGAACCTCGCCCTACTCCCCAAACTATGTTGCGCTTTTTCATTGTATCAACTAGATACATAAGAAAACGTAACAAGTTAAGCAGTCCACGTTTTTTATAAACTTCTAATTCTGCTCCGGTTCTCATAAAGCAAGATGGATCTTTCTTTTCGCTTGCCTTTTCTAACAAATACATAACAATGTCTAAGTCTTTATATTCAACTGGCATAAACCAATTGTCTTGATTTAACTTATCAAATTCTTCAATACTGTCAACTTCGGTTACTTGTTCTAATACCGAGTGTCCCGTATTCATTATATATGTATATTTATTATACAAGTCAACGTCAGAATCCACATCAACAACAATATTATCCTGAAAATTGTCGTTATACAGCAATTCAACACAATCTGCTGTGTCTAGTACCACTCTTCCTACTTTATCTCTTCTCATTTAACTATAGTTGGCTTAAACTTTTGCAAATCTATAATTTCACCTGCATTGTTTGATTTTTTCAACAATTCAAGTATTATATCAAAGTTTACACTATTTTTGGGTGGATTGTCAAGATCTTCTTTACTTTCTGGTACATTATCGTATGTGTCACAGTCATCTCGCTTATACCATGGTAGTGTATGATATGCTAACTCTCCTACACTTTCAGTAATGCTCGGCAATGTACACGTTTCTTCGCCCATAAAATTAAACTTTAATTTGGTACTATTGGACCAAATTGACAAGTCAACTAATAAAAATGCTGGATATGTAATTGCTTGTAACTTGTAATATAAATATTTTGTAATTAAATCGTCGTATGGTTCTTGGTGAAACACTACATAATTGTTTGCTGTTTCCAGCCTGGCAATTTCATACCAAAAACCGTTTTCTTGGTTAATAAAAATACTTTTGTTTAGCACATAATCGACAAAAAATTCTATTTTATTGTATGCTACTGTTTGCTGATTGTCATCTGGGTTGCTTGGACCAAATTGGAAACCCATTTCTAGTTCAAACTCTGCAGGTTCTAAATAATCTCCAATAACTCTAGTTGCTAAAAAATTGGATTTATATACAATAAAGTTTCCGCCTGTATATTCACTCATTATCGTCTCCGCCAATGCTACCTACTTCTACAATAGTAGTATCCTTCTTTGTATTTTTTAGCATTATGCGTTCTTGATATGCGGTGTTTAGTTGGTGATACATTATTTCCATCTGCTGTATCAAGTTATGAGACATATTTGATCGTCTTGCTGAAGATACTTTATTAGCAATTTCATTGATCTTTTCTAATAAATCATCATCGGACATCTCGTCCAAATCTAAGAAAGGGTTAAACATAATAATATTTATAACCCTAGAAAATATTCAAAATGATCGTCTAACGTCATGTTAGTGTTTACGCTTTGCCCGTCCCAGGTTGTAAAAACGCCTTCGGTATCGAAGCAGTATTTATAACGTTCCCAAAAGTTGTAGATATCTGGTGTTTTGCTAACCAAACCTTTTTCACGCAATGCATCATCTCGTTGCTTGCTCAATCTACAAGTCGGTACATTACAAGCCTGTTTTGGTGTGAGCACACCTGCAATCAAAAGATCACGAACCGTACTAGCAGGAATCATGTGTTCAAAGATGCCATTGCCTTTTAGTCCTACTTCAATGTAGTGTGCACCAATGTTTTGTTTGATGCAGTATTCATGGTAACGACGCAAAGCATTATCAATATCATCTCGTATCAATCTGAATGTTTGTTCATCATTGCGTGTTGTATTGTACAGTTCTACTAACCTTTGTAGATTAGCAGTAACATAAGTGGCTGTAGCCCGATATGAATCCGGGCCACGCTCGGTACGCACATAAACAGGTGCACGAAAGTTTTCAATTAATTCTTGTAGCATCTGATGTTGTACATTTTTATCTAACCACTCAAATACTTTGTTTATTTAAGTATTTTAACGTTTGAAAAATCGATGGGGGACCGTTCTTCTTCTTTTTTGGCTTTTGCTTCTTTAGCCGCTTCGACTTCACGCCTAATTTTATCTGTAAGAGCCCGTGGTAGTACAAAGTTACCTGGGTTGGTTTCCAACTGCATACTTGCACCAGTTCCGTGATGTGGCAAATTTAACTTGCCGCCATTTACGATATACAGTTCACGCAAAAAGTTTGACATGTGCCTTGGTGCATTCCAACTACTGCCCGGACTGATGTGTTTCAATTGCATCTTTGCCTTCTCTTTATACAAACTTGTTTGCTTAACTGTTGTGCAACTAGGAAAAGTTTTTGCACAAACTGTTAACACATCCTTCATCCAATCTCGTGGAAATTTATCATGTGGTTGTCTGTGTAGTTCAAGCAAGCCAACGTACAAATCCTGACTGATTTCTTCATCTGACGGATATGCAGTTGTGATTGCTTCTAATATATCACTTACTAAAACACCGGTATGGTCTGCTTCGATGCCTTTGTAAGCATAGTCGAAGTGTGAAAAATAGTAAGGGCTGTTACCACGCAAATTTTTGCTCTTGCGTGTGGCTTTGTCTTCTAAGTCTACATTGGTACGATCAAAAGCATCTTGCAATCGTTTTGCAAAGATTACCTCTTGCTCTGTTGCACCCAGTTTGTGACGTGTTAATCTGTTACGATGAATGTCAAAGAAGCTTAGTTTCTTGGTGCTCATGTTGCACTCTTCAAAAGCATAACTTGGAAAACTTGGTTCCGAATCTTCATTGATGATGATTGGAATTTCTGTAAACCCTAACACACCTGTGGCAACAATACGGTGCTGACCATCATACACATAGATAGGATGTTTGCCGTCATATTTGTCTGTGACAGCACTTGCAGGCGAACAAATTTGTGGGTTGTATCTTTTAACAATACTCAAGATGTGTTTAATAATAACATCTCTCTGCACAGTATAATCAATGCTGAGTTTGCTGATTGGCACCATAAAACTACCAATCGGAAATGATTTGCCTGCTGTATCAACACGCCGGCGTTCTGCATCGATTCTGTCCTGCCCAAAACCGTGCTCTATTGCAAGTTCTTGCTTGACGTCTTCGATTACGTCGCTAAGTAGGCGAGATTCTCTTGTTGCTCTCATCTTTTTCTTCCTTAGCGCAATTGCGCTTACTAGGTTGGCGCCGGGCACCATGCCCATTGCCTAATTGAAATATAGTTAAATTTAACTATAAGTATAATATAACAACCTTTTGTTAATCCGTCAACCTTAAATCCTCACATAACTTGCAACATGGGTACAAACTGGGTAATTATTACAAGCCAAATATGTTCGTTGTTTTGGTATAGCATTTGGGCCAGATACCGCTTTTGCCAAAGCATACGGATCTTCCTGCTTTAATTTCTTCATTTTACGCGGTACCAAAATACCACCACACGATGGACATTCATTCTCTGGCTGTAATGCATACTGCTCAAAGAAGTTGCTATGCTCAGTTAACTGAGAATACATGTTTTCATCGAGATTAATTTTTCTTGCCATAAACACAGGCTCGCCCTTGTCTATGTAACCCTTCATTAAACTGTTGTATGTAACACCTTCGCCTGAATCCCATAATGTGATAATCAAATTACGCGGTTCTCTAAATCTTGGTAAAAATGATTCTTGTGTCTCAAATTGGTCTTCGTGATGTACGGCAACTCTTATTTGCCAGCGAAACTTGTCTCCTCGAAGAATACGCATCATGCCTTCGGGTGAGCGATCTTTGATAGGCTTTATGTAAATAAAGTCGTCGGATGAATAAAAACGATTCCACGACACAAAGTTACGAGCACTAACTGACCGCTTCTCATAACCCAACTCTTTATACAAGAAATTTTGTAATTCAGGGATAGAGAACTTCATAACCACACTTCGCCGTCTGGCTCTCGTACTTCATACAAATCTTCATCTACCCCGGGTAGTTTACTATCAGCAACAAAAGTGATACCAGTTTTTTCTTTACAGTATCGCAAAATAGTGTTGTAGTCGTGGCAGTTATTAAAACCAAGTTTATTACAGGCAGTACCCATTGCCATTTCGGCAAAATGCTTGCTTGCTTCGTATCCTTCCACCTTGCGTACAATGCGCTCTACAGCACCAGTAACATAAAACACGTTGCCAGAAGGACCACTTAGGTTCAACTTAAAGTGGCTTAGCCCGTAAGAACGATCAAAAAACTGTGTTGGCATTGTTAGTTCTTTGCTGTAGTTAGAGTGGACCAAACAGTCAAGCACACAACTGTTAATATAACAACATCAACTACTATATCAAACGCTGTCATTTATTTCTCCTTAAGAAGCCTTTTGCCAAATTAGTTCCAATCCAGCCGCCTTTGCCAATTCCTCACCGATTAGCCACGCATCAAAACTAGCTCTGCCATAATCTTGCATGCCGTGTTCGCTTGTCATAAGATCCTCAGACGCATACTGGCTAAAACCTGCTTTCTGTAGCAGTTCTTGAATTTTTGGAGTAATAGCATCATCCCAATAAATGTCGTTCAGCGTTTTAGAATTAATGGTATTATTGCTGTCTTCTTCCCAGTAAACATTGAAATCACCAACTTCTTCGCCGTCTGTCCATAACTCTATGCGAAGCATTTTACAGCCATTGACTGTAATGTTTTCTTCGCTGATGTCCATAACAAAATGACATTCGTATGGAACATCCTGTTTGTCCTTAGATATATCCAAGTATTTTTTATTAATCGTCATTAGCCTTTTACCTTTACTCTGTTTAACATTGTTTCTTTGAGATTGGTGAACTTGCTTACATACTGGTCCTTTACATATCCAGCAATTGTTAACACATCACCAACTGTAAAATCTTCGTCGCTAAAAAACTTAACTACATTGCGACCGTTTTCGACACAAGTTACTATGTTAGCATTGTGTTTGTATACTTGTTTTACCTCGAGAGTAAACGTGCAACGTTTATGCAGGGTACCCACAAACTCGGAATTTTCTGCTTGCTCGAGCAAATTTCGAGTCTCTACATCCTTAGAATATACCTTCGGCAATGAAGCAAAGATAGCCACGCCAAGCCTGTCAATTTTTTCAGCGTCGATGTACTTCAGCACCGAGTTCTCAAAGTCGGACGTTTTGCCCGTCAGTTTCTTGAGAGCAATTCCTTTAAAATGCTCAATCATTGTGCCCGCCTTTTCTTTGTCGGCGTCAGTAACTGACAGCACTCGTTGACCAGACAAATGCTGATGAATCCGAGTCTTGTTGTCCTCGATTTTGTAGTGCTGTTCAACTGGCAAGAAAGCACCAGTATCGGGGTCGTTGGTTACTGTATAACCAAAGCCGGATTTAACAAATCCCTGTTCGCGATCAACTGCGATTGCAAGAGCGAGAATTTCGACTGCATCAAATTCTGGCTCGCTTTTCTTTTTCATCCTAGGCATGCCGGATGTCCCGGGTCTGTAGTACCTACTAATTAGTTTCATTGTCCGAGTCTTCTTTGCCTTCCGACATAAGGAAGTTATTGTTCGCCTGCCACTCTTTGGATCGTTTGAACCACCGCATCTCTGCTTCTTGCTCGAGCATGCGATTAATCTCAAAGTCGGCCCACTCGTTTTCCAACTGCTCTATGCTCTTGCTC
>Ga0129342_1000512_pt1 | contig 16646 bp, 25 predicted proteins | sample CPBDNA_5_FD_94426 | JGI IMG/M metagenome (GOLD analysis project Ga0129342, IMG submission 94426) | Freshwater to marine salinity gradient microbial communities from Chesapeake Bay, USA - CPBay_Sum_15_0.2_DNA | ecosystem: Environmental > Aquatic > Marine > Coastal | place: USA: Chesapeake Bay...
AATTAGCATATGTAATTTTAACATATTAACGCCAATATACATTTTTTTTTCACAATAATATTCTTCAAATTTATCAGCTTCTAATTTCAAATGAATTAATACAACATGTGTATTATCCATTGCTATTATTTTAACTCCTGTTTCATCTATTTCTAAATTTACATCCATAAGAATGTCTTTTAAAGCATCAATTACCTGTTTAAAAATAGTTGCTTGTATTGTTTTGATATTAATTAGATATTTGTCATTATTTTGAACCATTATATATATTTTTTTATATTATTATCTTTATATAGAATATAAATAATATTTATGGTTAAGTATACTATTTATAATAGTTATGATGATGATCATATTCTTACAAAATTTGAATCAAATCCTCAATATGAACGTATAAAAAAAATAATAAATGATATTGATAGTATAGACTATAAATATGATAAAATACAGACTCCCCATAAAGGTCCTGATATGATTTTACATCAAACACAAGAACACCTTATCAGTAAAGCACACACTGCACGCAATGTGAAAAAGTCAATTATACAACGTGGAGGAGTACCCCGAGCAAGCACAATTCGCAGACACCAAACTTTAGGAACCTGTGGCACTGTTTCAGACCTGGATAGGGTTTCATCAAATTCAAGATATAATTTTTTTGTAGAGATATGGTGTTTTTTATTAAAAGTTTCGGGTACAAGTGACAGAAATTTGTGTAATAAACCTATAAGAATGGATACAAATAGATTTAACTATACATTTAGTTTTAATGGTTTTATTATTATATTAAGAGTAAATACTAAGCCTTCACCTGATGGATGTTCGCAAACAGCATATTCTATAATAATTAATATTAGCCCCCACGATATTCATTTTACATTATTTTATAATATTTATAGAGACAGTCGAGGAAATCGCTGTTGGCCTGATAGGCATGATGAATCAAGTGCTTTACATATAACAGTTATAAATAGAACAGCTGGAAAATATAGATTATATATTCCCTGGGAATATGTTTCTAATTCTGACAAGGATGCTCGCGAACTTTTAATTAGTTCAATTTATAAAATCAGTTATTATCTTTTAGCAAAAAAAACATGTAACGGTATTGACATAACACAATTAGACAGTAGAACATTAAACTATGATAATTTAATTACAAGTATTAGTAGTCTTCCTTCTGCTGTAGGTTATCCAGTGCGGACAGATGTAGCTGGAAAAATGAAACAATTGGCAATAGATTTAGCAGGTGAATTAAATGGTTTTTATAGGTCTTGTGCCAGTCCTCGAACATTTGATATCAGTAATCAATGCCCTCCTCATACAGGTGGGAATAAAAAGATATCTAAAAAATTAGAAAAATATTTACTTAAACAAAAAGAATATATAAATAAATTAAAATTATTAAGAAAAAATAAACTTAAAAATAAAGTTAAAATTATTAAGCAAAATAACTTACTTAAAAACCTAAAAATTAAGATTAAAAAAGAAAAGGCAATGGCCAAAGAAAAACTAAAAAAACAAAAGGCAAAAGCCAAAGAAAAACTTAAAAAACAAAAAACCAAAAAAGTACATATCACTAAAAAAATAAAAAAATAAAAAATAATTTTATAATTTATAAAAAATAACAAACATGTACTTTTTTTAATTTATACTTTGTTCATCAATATCATTATCATATGTGCATGTACACTCACATGATGCTTCTGGTACATCACATGATGCTTCTGGTACATCACATGATGCAATAGGGGTATTATTTAATGGTATATTTTCAACAGGTTTATCAACATTGCCTTTAATTTGCTTATACATTTCTATGTCAAATGAATCACAAGTTTCTCTAATTTCATTCCATTTTTGTTGTTCATCACTAACATTTTTTTTTTCTTCTTTAATATCCCATAATTCAACTAAAGTATCTATCACATTACTACTATTTTTGATATAAACTTCAAGAATTTTATCTTGTGATATATTCTCAGGGGCTTGATTTATTATATGTTCCATAATATTAAAAAAATTTATATATTTATATATTTTTTAATTAAGTTTTCGTTATATTTATTTGCAATTTCATATGCTAAATATTCATAAGGATGCTCGTATAAATTATTGTTATGTAAACATGATACATCTTGTATTGAATTTGGATTATCCGAGTTATAATAACATTGTAATATTTCATTTTTTTCATTGACATAAAAATCTGAATTTAAGTCAGGATTTGCTCTTTTTTTAGGATTATAATATGTTATCTTAGTTATATTTAGTTTATTTGCAAGAACATTATCTATTAGGGATTTATTATTACGCTGATATATGTGTATTTTTTCATGAATTAATGTATTAACTAAATCATCCGTTATTGTTTCAGGTAACATTTTTTCACTTAAAAAAATTATATCACCGCGTGTATGTGGCAATCCATTTTCGTATTCGTTTGTTTGATTTTTATCAGTTAATGCAAATTTCCATTTTGTTTTTGCAATTTCTTTACCATCTAATAAATCATTATAATTATTTAAAAAATTATCTGCTTTATTGCAACAATTAGTAATAATATGTTTTTGATTTTCAGAAAAATCTTTTGCACATTTACTTATTTTTTCTTTATATTCATCGTTAGAGTTAACTTTTCTTGCTATTAAATCAAAATTTGATAAACTGTTAACATAGTTATCATAATCGTTATATAAATAATCAATAACATAATTTTTATCTAAATAGTTAATTTGATTATCATATCGTTCTATTTTTTTGTTTAAAATTTTGTAAGAGTAGTATATAATTAGAGCTATTAATATTATAATTATTAAATATAAAATATAAACACATATATTTTTATTTTTTAATCTCATTTATTATTATAAATGGAAAATTATATAAAATATATTATAACTATAATTTACATAATTATAGCTGAGTTTATTTGGATTTATTTATTAAATGCTAAAAATTACGCCGATGTTACTAAACTAGTACAAAAAACAGATATGAAAGTAAATATTAATTATGCATTTATAGCTTATATTTTAGTTTTTATGAGTATATTTTTATTGGCAATACCTTTTAGCAATAAATATATAAATAAAAAAGATAAAAAAATAAATTACATACTAAAATCATTATATTATTCTGGTATGGTAGGTTTTTTTATATATGGTATATATAATTTTACTAGCATATCTATTTATGATAAATATACCTTAACAATTGCTATAAAAGACACTTTATGGGGAACATTTTTATACGCATCTGCGTCAACATTGTTTAATTATCTAAACATATGAATAACGGAAACTAAATCTAAATCTTTAACACGATAAAGTTCGAATTTATTATTTGGTAATGGTCTTTTAATAATGAAAGGAATTTTACCCTCTTTTAGTTCTTTAAGAGCAATTTCTCTTAATTCTATATTACTTTTAATTTTATAATTATTAACATCAACTAAAGGAATAGCACCATGTGCCAACATAGTTGTACGTTGTGAAATAATTTGATTAAATTCATATTTTGTCATAATAGGTTTTGATATTTTTTTTTCAACAACCTTACTATAAGTATCGCTTAATGACACAACTTTAGGAGGTTTATTATTAATAACTGATGTTGACATTATTTTGTTTTTATATCTAATATTTATATCATTTTTTATTTTAATTTAATTGACTTATTATTATCCATTAAATATTTTGTAGCTTTATGAAGATTTATTACATCATACTTGGAATTGTGTGCATTTTCTATATCTTTTTTAAATGCATAATAATATAATTCTTTTAAACTGGGGTCTTTGATTTTATTATATTTATTCTTTGCTTTAACAATATATTTAAATGTTTTAACAGTACATATAGTATCATAATTTTCCAATAAAGAAATTAAATCATATTTTTGTCTCCTAAATAATTCACTTTTGATTACATTAATATCAAAATTAATATTATGTGCAATAATATATTTGCATAATTTTAATTTTTCGTAAAATATGTTCATTACTACATCAAATTGAAATCCATTATCTGATAATTCATTTGTAATATTATGAAAATCATAATTATTAATATCAAAACCTTCTCTTTTAATTATATAATCGTGCATTTCAATTTCATTTAAATTTTCATCACATATCATAAAACTTATTTGTATTATACGTGCAGTGTTATATTTTTCAATATTAGTATATAATGGATAATCTCCATATTTCATATTATGCATATTGGGCAATCCGTTAGTTTCTGTATCTATAATTAGATACATTCTAATAATATTATTTAAATAAATACTTATATTAATTTTTAATCATTTTTTACATTAACATTTTAATTATATAAAAAAATTTACATACTTGTGTTGTAAACATTAGTATACCATAACTATTTGTTAAAATTTTTTTCATAAGTGGAATAAATATAAAAAATGCAACTACTAATATATATGAAACTGTTACTAATAATAGGTCTTTATTATTAGCTAATAAATTATATGAATTTTCTATTTTTTCTATTTCTTCTTCTTTGATAAAATTATTATAAATATGTCCTGCATTATAATCTACATATATATTTGGATTGTTAAATATATTATCATCTTTTAACATATCCTCTGTAATTATAAACATTCTTCTATAATATTAATATTTAATTCTTAATTATTTTCACGCCATATAAATCCACAATGGTCACATACATAGAAATACTTCATGTTTTTATTATCATATTTTATATATAAAATTTGTTGCTTATCTTTTTCAATATTACATTCTTGATTTTTACAAGTAATATTAATATCTCTTATTCTTCTTAATGTAGGGTCATGTCTTAAATATTTGTTAATATTTTGATAATATAACAAATCATCTTGTGAATATTTAGTATTTGATATCTTTATACATTTACTATCTTGTTCTTTTTTAATAAAAGAACAATGCTTACAATATTTTGATAAATTATTTTCTTCATCATTACTAATGTATAGCATATTTGAACAATTATCGCAAAATTCCATTTTAACCTTTCTATATATATTAAATATTCATTTTTTTTTTAAGTTTATTTTCTAATAAAAAAAATGTATATTAATTTTATAAAATGATTAACTTTGAAAATATAAATTATGTTAATATAATTGCTATAATGATATTTGTAATATTTTTAATATTAGTTATATATTCATTTTTTAATAAAAATAATAAATATTCCTATGATATTGTTGATAAATATGTTAATAACTTAAAAAAAGAGAAAATAAAGGTTCAAGATTATGAAATAGTAAAATATTATAATGTATTATCTGATAAAGAATGTGATGTTATTATAAATGGTTCTAAAAACAATTTAGCAGATAGTATTGTATATAAAAATAACTTTACATCAAAAGGCATTGACCCTGATATTAGAATTAGTAAAACTGCATGGTTAAGTAAAGATGACGCAAGCAATGATTTAAGAAACGTAATAAGTAAATTAGAAGAAATAACAAGTTATATTACTAATAAACCAATAGTTAATCAAGAAAAAATACAAGTTGTTAACTATGAGAAAGGTGGGTATTATAATCCACATTATGATGCATGCAATTCTAGTAGTATTGATAGTAAAATTGCAATGAATGGTCCAACAGGACAACGTGTTTATACTTTTTTAGTCTATTTAAATGATAATATTGAAGGTGGATCAACTTATTTTCCAAAAATAGATAAACATATTTATCCGAAAAAAGGCATGGGTATATTGTTTAGAAATATACATGAAAATAGTTCAGAACACCATGAATTGTCACAACACACAGGAACAGTAATAAAAAAAGGGGAAAAATGGATATGTAATATATGGGTTCACGAAAATAATTATAAAAATAAAGATTCGGTTAATATGTGTTATTGTCCAAATTGTACTAATAAGGATTGTTATAATGTTGCTAGATTAAAGGGTGAGAAAGTTTGTACCTTAAAAAAATGTGGTAATGAAAAATGTCCAAATTTTTACTTAAAAAGACAAGACTGTTTATGTCCCCATTGTGATAATAAATATTGTAATAGTAAAAATCGTAAAGAATGCAGTAAACCAAATTGCATGAATCCAAAATGTCCAAAAGGACAAATAAATATTGAAAATAGTAAGAAAACAGATTAATTATATGTTCTTGTTTTTTTGGATCTAGTGTTATATCCTTTTTTTGAATTAGTTATATTATAACTACTTTCACGAGGAGATAAAGATAATTTTTGAACATTAGATGCGCTTTCACGAGGAGATAAAGATAATTTTTGAACATTAGATGCACTTTCACGAGGAGATAAAGACAATTTTTGAACATTAGAGGCACTTTCACGAGGAGATAAAGACAATTTTTGAACATTAGATGCGCTTTCACGAGGAGATAAAGATAATTTTGCAGAAGAATTATTGCGAGGAGATAAAGACAATTTTGCAGATGACTTAGTTTCACGAGAAGGAGAAGTTTTAGTTATTTTTTTATCACAATTATTATGAATATTATATTTTAATATTTCTTTGTATCCAGTCTTATCAGAGTTTTTATAACTATCATATAAAATTCTATTTTTCTTGTCTCTATTATCAAATAATAAAAGTCTTAATTTTGATAAACTTCTATTACCATGATATTTTACAAGTTCTTTATATGTTTCAATTATTGCAATTAAGTTTCTTTTATAATTTTTTTTTCTTATATCGGGCAATCTTGGAGCACTATCTGCAAATGTTTCAATAAATGTTTTAATTGTTGATAATGTTCTAAATTTATTTCTATTATATAAATCACAAATATCAACAACAGACCATGATATTATTACATTATAATTACTTAAAAAATTTGTAAATTGTTTAAAAATCCAAAAAGGAAATGATGTTCCCGTTGTTTCAAATATTATATTGTTATTATTTTTTAATTCATATAAAATATTATTTGCTATTAATTGACCACAAGTTTTATATTTAGTTTCGCGAACTGTTTTATTTTTAAGATTAATATTTTTACCAGTTAAACAGTCTTTATTTTTTCTTGTATCCCAATAAAGTTTATTAAAATATATTATAGTTTTTTTAGATGGTACTAAAAATTCATTATATATTTTTTGTTTATTATTTTTAAATTTTTTTTTTAAAAAGTTATTTATTTCTTCATGAAAATATGGATTTTTTTCAATATAATCATCAACCGAAATAAATTTAGTTTTTTTACTGTTTAATAAGTTTTCATTATTTATATATTTTGCTATTTTATTTACTAATGTTGATTTTCCAGAAGCAGTAGGTCCTGCTACAATAATAAAATAAGGTTTTTCTTCATTTTCTTTCATATATATAACTAATTTATTATAATATATTAATTAAAATTAGTTTAATAAAAAAAAAATGATTATTTTAACTTGTTTTTACTTATAAAACATGACTAACACAAAGGAGCTTATTGAAAAATTTAACGAACGTGTCGACGTTGAAAAACAATACACAAAAAATGAACTTTGTGCAATTTTAAATGATGTTTACAAAGACGTGTATAGTAAGAAAAAAAAATCAACTGTTAAAAGAGAACCAACAAAATACAACATCTTTGTTTCAGAAAATATGAAAAAACTTAAAGAAGAAAATCCGGATTTAACTAGACAAGATTTAATGAAAAAAGTAGGAGAGTTGTGGAGAGAAACACAAAAAAAACAAACTGAACCTGATGAAAAAACTGAACCTGTAAAGCAAACTGAACCTGATGAACAAACTGATAAGGTTGAACAAACTGAACCTATTGAAACAAAACCAAAAAAAAGAGGCGGTAAAAAGACATAAAGCTTAATTATTATATATAATTAATGTCTGATATAGAGGATTGTCATAAGGATTTTTTAATTGAAAAATTACACGAAGATGCTTGTAAAAATAATCAAAATACATATTTAGACCCTTATACAGGATATAAAGTAATGACAAGATATTTCTTAGAAAAAAATAAATGTTGTGGTAATAAATGTAGACATTGTCCATGGAATCATGTTAATGTTAAAAAATAAATTAATCAACTTCATTTATAAAAAATTCCAAAAAATTTTCATTTTCTGATGTAAATTTTTTATTTATATAAACATTTTTATTAATATAAATTTTTGTATTTTTCTTTTTTTTTATAAAATATATAAATTCTTTAATTGTTTTGCTAGAAATTGATATATTTATTTTTTTAAAAAATATAAAACATATATTGTAATATTTTAAGCAATTAATTTCATGTTTGTTATAAATTACAGTAATATTAGTTAATTTTGGTGTATATGTATAATTAAGTTTTGATATTAAATCACCAATGATAACAGTATTAATTACATTATTTGATTCTAATAAATAATTTTTTAATTCAAAAAAAGTTTCAATTATATCATTATCATTTTTTAAACTAATTAAATCTTTTTTAATAGTATCTCTTATTTTACCTCGCATTGACCAAGAGGGTGTACTATCTTTTAAAAATGGTATATTATAAAGCAATGCCGTCTCTATTATACAGTCTTTATATATATTTAACATAGGTCTCCATAATATCAACTTGTCCGTTTTAGTAAAAGTAGTCATACCAGACAAGTTATCATAATTTTTACGTGAAGAAATATTTGTAATTATGTTTTCAAAACAATCATCTTTATTATGTCCAAGTAAAACATATACCTCTTTACTAAAATTTAGTCCATATTCATACATACTAAATCTTATTTTTTTTGTAATATCTTCATACATTGTTCTTAAAGTGTTACTATTTACACATTTATTTCTATTAATTTCCGATATAGTTCTTGATATTAATTTAAAATCATTAAGATAACAATAATAATTCACAAAATTCATTTCTTCATTGGATACAAATCTATTTGAATAATTAATATGAATTGGTATAATTTTAATCATTTTATTTTTATATAAATTATTAATATGTTTTAAAACAAATAGTGCTAAATTACTATCAACACCACCTGATATTGAAACTATTATTACAGAATTATTTTTTAAATTTAAATAAGAATTTAAAATTTCTTTATAAACATATGTATCTTTTATAGATTTATTATTAATTAAATTTAATGTTTTATTTTCTAAAATATCTAAATTAAAACAATAATTATTATTTATTTTTTTAATAGCAATTAAGTTATTGTATTCATATATATTATTTAATGTATTATAAATAAATTTTTTTGCTCTAGATTTAACATAATTGTTATTACTATTTTTATAAATGTTAATAAACTTATTTATTATAATGTTAATATTGTACACGTCATTAATATGTCTATAAGGTAAATAAACAAAACATAATTCATCTATATTTAAATTATTATAATGTAATTTTATCGCCAATTCAGAATAAAAAATTGCTTTTTTTGAATATTCCATTACATTTGTATAATAATTATTAATTCGTTTATGATGTCTAGGAATTTGGTCAAGTAAAATAATTGCACCAATTATTTCTTGCTTTGTATAATTACTTAAATCAAAATTTTTAATTAATTTAAAGTAATTTTCTGATAAATATAAATCATTGAATGTATCTTTATCAAACCAGTAATTTTTGTTACTAAACCAATCGTAGTATAAATATGATAAAATATACTCCATTTGTCATTAATATAATCTTATTATTTTTTTATATATATTTAATATAGTATAATGAAGCGTTTAAATATTTATGATAATTTTTTTTCATTAAAATTATTATTTGGTATAATATTATTTTCAATAATATTTAATATTATTTATGTACATAGTACTAAATTTATAAAAACAATAATTGTTGATGAAAAACACGCTTATGGATCAAGTAACGCAAAAGGTAGTCAAAGTATTAGTGATAAAGAAGGTAATGTATATATATTAAAAGATTCTTTATATGTATTACACTGGACTAGTGTAGAATTATTTAATAAATTAGATGAAAATTATAAATATGAAGTTGAAGGTTATGGTATAAGATTACCTATACTAGGTTGGTTTCCAAATATAACAAAAGCAGAAAAAGTAAGTTAACATTTAGTATTTTTAAGAAATTTTATAAAATTAAATTTTGACCCTTCTTTAAATACTATTAAAATAAATCCAAATATTATCAAAACATATATAATTATATTTATTATCTGTCGTACTAAAATATAGTTAGTTATTAATTTATTTTTGTTTAATATATTATTATTATTTAAATAATTAATATGTACCTTTAATGACTGATTTATTAATATTAAAATTAATATTAAAAGTGAAAAGTATTTATTGCTTTTAATAAGTAATATAAATAATATTAATATAATAAAACTATTTATAAATAATATACCAATATGTTTTTTACTATTTTCTGGTTCAAGAACTATAAATAAGAAAAATGTAGAAAATAATAAAGTAATATATTGCATATATATATTATTATTTATTAATTTAACAATTTTACAATTAAATAGTGATAATGTTATACTAAAAATTAACCATAAATATATTGCGGATAATCCGTTTGAAATATCAATATTCATAATCTAACTTTTAAATATATAAAAAATAATAGATATATTAAATATATATTAAATGAATAAAACATTAAATATTATTGTAATTTATACGATTTCATTATCAAATCGTTCCCAGTATATAAATAGCACATTAACTTATTTAAAAAATTTATGTGAAAAAAATAATATAACAATAAATATAGTTATTTCAAATGAACCTGAAAGCGATACAATAATTAAGGAAGTAGATAATTATAATAAACGAGTAAATTATGATAAAATAGAAAATTGTCCATATAACGATTATATTTTTCCTTTAAATCCCCAACAAATATCAAATATTGAAAAACAACGTAATGCATTATTTCATGTTAAAGAAAATGAATATAATTTAATATTAGAAGATGATGTTATAATAAGTAAAGATTATTTAGAAAATATTGAATTGTTATTTAAAAATTTAAATATTTTAGAATATACAGATTTTTTATTAACATCCGACTTTATCCATAACAATAAAGAATATATAGAACTTATACCGTTTGAAAACTATAAAACTATATTATTAACAAAGTCTTCTTATTTTATAAATAAAAAAACAGCATTAAAATTATATGAGTTTACTGATATATTTAAATATGATTTTAAGACATCTTTAACAAAATTTTTAAATATAAATAAAGAAACTATAAATTCAAGACTATTAAATAAATGTATATTTTTAGAAGGTAGTAAAGTAGGCATTTTTGGATCAACTGTTAAAAATAAAAATTTTTTATCACAAAATGCACAATATATTGAATTAGCAAAAATAGTTAATAGTGATTTTAATAATAATGATTTAGAAAATGCATCCGTAATTTATAACGTATTAGAAAAATTTGAAAATCCAGAAATAGACCATTTATATTCTTTATTGCATTATAAGAATAAAGATATTAAAACATCTAAAAAATTTATGTTGAAATCAATAGAAAATTTAAAAAAAAATAATAATTATTATTCAAAATCTAACGAAATTATTAATAATGCTATTAATATTTATAAATATGATCAAGATTTTTTTGATGAATGTGTTAATAACAAATCAAAATATTCATAATCATTGTTTTTCTTCTAATTCTTTTACTTTTTTAGTAATAGATACATAATTGTCACTTAATAATTGTACTTTTTTATTGCTATTAACATTACTTTCTGTTAAAGTTTTTAAGGTTTTATTAAATTCTTCAAATTTTACATTATTTTTATCAGACGATACTTTACAGTCATTTACAATTTTTGTTAAATTATCTAATAAACCGTTATTATTGTCTGTTTTTTTCATATCATTTGATAATTTAGTTAAATTTTTAGTAACATTTAAAGTATTTTCTTCAACATTTGTTTTAAATTCATTAAATTTTTTATCTAATAATTCTATTTTATCATTATATTGTTGTAATAATTTTTTGACATCGGTTAAATCATTTTTGATTTGATTTGTTTCATTGTTATCAGATTTTGGAACTGGTATTACTAATTCATCTAAGCGTTTTTCTAAATTATTAATTTTATTTTTTAAAACAATAGTACTCATTCTATTTATAAATTAAGATATAAATTTTAATTAAAATTACATAAAAAATGATTATCTTTTAATATTAATAGATAAATTGATATTAATATGATTCAACCAATTAGATGTTTTACTTGTGGAAGAGTTATCGCCGACCAAATTGATTATTATAATACTGAAAAAGAAAAATTATTAAAAGATAATAAAATTGATAATACTGTTGATAATAATCATTTTTATAAAACATATACAAAAGAATTACTTGATAAATTAGGTGCAACAAGATATTGTTGTAGAAGAATGTTTATTACAGATGTTGATTTAATGAATGTAATTTAAATTCTTACTAATTTTTAAGTATGAGTGAATTAAATCAGAGCACAGATACTACCAGTACTATTGATACTGAAAATCTAGAATATAGCATTGATGTTGACACTAAAATGGAAGATATTACAAAATATATCGAAAAAACAATTGAAAATAAATTTAATGTTTTAAAAGATAGTATTGAAATTAAACAAAAAGAAAGAACTAAACCACATGAGTTAACTGTTCATGAGTTATATCAAAATACATTACAATATCTAATAGATGTAATTAAAGATATTAGTTTTCATTTAAGTTTTAACTATAAAAATTATCCTAATCAACAATATCGTAAAATTTTATTTAAAATTTTTTTTAGTAAAGAAAGAATATTATATACAGGTATAATATTAATATTTATTTCATTTATAATGTATTTTATTGATAATGTATCTATATAAAAATATAAGTTATTTTAATAAAGATGAATGATAAATATAGTTATTTATATATATATCTATTTATTCTAGCATTAATATATTATATTATTAATAATTTTACAACAAATGTTTTGATTTCTATAATAATAATTATTATTATATCTTATTTTATAAATTTAAAAATTAATAATGACATTGCTAATGATAAATATGAAGAAAATAAGGTGATAAATGACTTAAATAAAAATTTAGAAAATGTTAATACTGTAAATTTACAAAATTATAATGCTGGAGGTAAAGTTCCCAAAGAATTTAAATATTTAGTTAAAGATGATATATTAATAGACATAATAGATAATATAGATTTTTTAAAAAAATTTAATAAGACATTATATGTTGATATTTTAGTTACTTTAGATAAATTAATGAAAATATACATTTACATTTTAAGTAGTATATATAGTCCTATTAAATATCTGTCCAGTTTCATAGATTTAAAATATAGTGTTATTGAATTGCTAGAATCTATTAAATTAAATGTACCAATTAAATCAAAATATACTGTTGGTTTTAATTTACACGATTATGTAGACAAAACAATAATATTATTTAAATTAAGAACAAGAAAAATGTTAACAATTTTAAACAATTTTTCAAAATATGAAAAAAAAATAGTATTTTTAGAAGATACTGACTATAAATCACTTGTTATTTAAAAATGCACTATCCCGAATTTTCATAGTATTTGTATCTGGTGTTAAAGTATCTCTATCTAATTTTGGTTCAATGGTAAATCCAGATTTTATAATGGTATCTTCATAATTAGAAAAACTTTCAATAATGACATATGCAATTTGTTTTATTATGTATGCTACGTAAAATGCAATTAATGATATTAACATTTTATTAATTAGTTCTATTAATATAATTTTTAATATTTTGTGGTAAACTAGGTGCAATTGTATCAAACATTACTATAATTAAAACCACTATTAAACCAATAAAAACTCCTTTTTTTATCTTTTCAATATCATCAGGAACTAAATATACTATAAGTGTAATAATAATTACGATAATTAAATTTTTAACTATACGCAATATTAATTCTTCATAATCAATTTTCATTTTCTAAAACTATATAAGATTATTTTAATAATGATAATTTATTAATGGAAGGATTAGTTACTACTAAAGAGCATGATTATTTAGATGAAGATAAACCAATTAAAAATCAAAATTTTTGTCTATTATCTTTTATAAGTCCTGAAGATGTTATTAAAAATAAGGAAGCATATTATATTAAAGCATTTTTAGATAAATTTTCAAAAGATATGGATACTTTACTAACAGGATTAAAAAATATTAATCCAGAAAATACTGAAATGATTGATAATATTCGTAATGATCATGGTTACTTATTTGATATTAATCAATTAGATGCACAATATAAATTTACAAAATCCGTTAATGAATCTGATGTTGAAAGACTATTTCATAAGGAAAATAATTTTCAAACAAGTATGCGAGGTATTAAAGTAAGAGGTGTTTTTGATACACTTGAAGAAGCCAAAATGAGAAGTGAATTTTTAAAAAAACAAGATAAAAATCATAACATTTTTATTGGACAAGTTGGTTGTTGGTGTCCATGGTCTCCTAATCCGGATGATTTAGATAATCAAGAATATTCTGAAACACAATTAAATACTTTAATGAAGGAATATAAGAAAAATCAAGAATCTAAAGACGAAGTTTTCGAAAAACGTAGAAATGATAGTGTTAATTCGGGAAAACTAGAAAATGTAGATGAAGAAGAAGAAGTTAAGGAAGTTGAAACAAAAATGTCCGAATTAGATAGCGTTTTTAGTGAAAAAGATGCTTGGACGCAAAAACAAGAAGAGCAACAATAAATACGGAATTATTTTTTCTATTATTATATTAATAATGAAGTCATTAGCTATATTTTTTCTATTTATTGGAATAATATTAGTGATACAAGCTTATTATAAAAATATGTCTGAGTGTCCTGAACCGGAAACAATTATTAAATATGTTCCTAGAAGTATATATGAAGAACAATTAAGCGATGAGCAAAAATTAACTGAATTTTATAAAGTAATGTTTGATGGTTCGGAAAAAAAGAAAAATCCAGAAATACAACCAGAAGTTAGTACTCGAAACAGAATTATAGAGTCATAACTCAAAAAAATTAAATATTAAATATTAATTAGATTAATGACAGAATATAATTTAAACTATATTACAACTTTATTATATGATATAATAAATGAAAATACAGAAATTGAGCAAAAAAAAAGAATATCTAATTTTAATAATGCTATTACTGAATACTATAATAAATATGATAATTTAAATATCAAAATAAAAGATAAAAAAGATTATTATAATGAGTACTATAATCAACCTAGAATAACACAAGATGAATTATATGATTCTTATTTATCAGAAAGACAAAATGTCTACGATGAGTTATCAAAAGATTTTAATTTAATAAATGTAAAAAAATTAGTAGAAATAACTAAATTTGATTATAATACAATACCAGATACATTTACTTATGATATAGAAGTTAATAAAAATTTTAGATATCCAAATAAAAAAGATAGAAATCCTCTTAATATTGTAAATTATAATACTGAAAATAAAAAAGAACATAATATACATTTTAATGACGTAAATGCCGATATATCAGATAATGAATCTTTGCAAAATGGTAAATGTGATAGTAAAAAAATAAAAGAATGTGCAGATAAAGGCAAAGTCTGTAATCCAGACACTGGAAGATGTGTTGCTAAACTAAAACCTAAAAAAAATCTAGAAAAATTTGAAGAACCTAAAAAACAAGAACCTAAAAAAGAAGAACCTAAAGAACAAGAACCTAAAGAACAAGAACCTAAAGAACAAGAACCTAAAGAACAAGAACCTAAAGAACAAGAACCTAAAAAAGACGAACCAAAAAAAGACGAACCTAAAGAACAAGAACCTAAAGAAACAAAGGAAAAACTAGAAAGTAAATGTAGTGATAAAAAAATAAAAGAATGTGCAGATAAAGGCAAAGTCTGTAATCCAGACACTGGAAGATGTGTTGCTAAATTAAAACCTAAAAAATAGATTGCGTAGAATAGTTTATATCATTTATATATTCTATTTATATAAATGGCTACTAATAATTCTCAAAATAATATGTCAACATCTTTAAATAATATTAAAACTGCAAAAGAAAATAGTAAATCAGAGGAACTAAATGACCCAAATATTGCAAATTTATTTCAAAATATAAAAAAACAAGAACCTAATCCTAATATGATGCAAAGACCTAACCCTAATATGATGCAAAGACCTAACCCTAATATGATGCAAAAACCTAATCCTAATATGCCTCAGCAAATGCCTCAGCAAATGCCTCAGCAAATGCCTCAGCAAATGCCTCAGCAAATGCCACAACAAATGCCTCAGCAAATGCCACAACAAATGCCTCAACAAATGCCTCAACAAATGCCTCAACAAATGCCTCAACAAATGCCACAACAAATGCCACAACAAATGCCTCAGCAAATGCCACAACAAATGCCTCAGCAAATGCCTCAACAAATGCCTCAACAAATGCCACAACAAATGCCTCAGCAAATGCCACAACAAATGCCACAACAAATGCCACAACAAATGCCTAATAAAAAACCCGATTTATTAAACAATTTTGATAAAACATTTGAAAAGGAAATGGATAATTTAATTGGAAGTACATCTATGAATGATATAAATTCGTCAAATACAAATTTTTATAATAATAAAACTTATATTAAATTTTTAG
>Ga0129342_1000516_pt1 | contig 16501 bp, 8 predicted proteins | sample CPBDNA_5_FD_94426 | JGI IMG/M metagenome (GOLD analysis project Ga0129342, IMG submission 94426) | Freshwater to marine salinity gradient microbial communities from Chesapeake Bay, USA - CPBay_Sum_15_0.2_DNA | ecosystem: Environmental > Aquatic > Marine > Coastal | place: USA: Chesapeake Bay...
CAACACTAGTAGTTGCATATGCAACTGCAGTAAGAGTCGTATTGTATGTACTTGTTCCAGTAGAAACTCTAGATGTGTTTGAAATAGAAACAATTGTTGAGGTTATCAAATAATCAGTAGATAATCCAATATTTGGTGGAACTATACTTAACTGAACTTCCCCTCCACTATAATCTACTTGATATGTTCCTATTCCTAGAGAAACATCTAGATCATAATTATCGGTAGCTAGTGTTGAAAATTCAGTTTCATATATGTTAGTTCCATCGTGGGTGACATTAAATTCATCATATTGATAGTAAGAGTTATCAGACTTCTCAATTGTAACCATAATCTTAGATGAAGTATATGAACTATCAATTCCAACGATCTTATATGCAGTATTTGTTCCCTGAGGGACATTTACTTGTTGAGTATCAATTTTAACAATATCTCCCAATAATTGAGAAGAAATTCCTACTAAAGCATCTGCACTTGTATAACTATACCCACTAAGATTAAAGTCACTATACTCATAATCAATTGGATAGAATAGTAATAGTCCAGTGGATTGGAAAACTCCAATATCAAAGTATCCATGTACACTAGCAGATTCAACTCTTCCATATTGTGTCAAGAATCCAAAGAAATTATCATGGATAAAGTTGACTATTATCATCTGTCTTTCACCAGGATATCTCTTGTTGCTAGAGAATAGAACATACTTTTTAGATCTTATATCTCTTAAAGTAAATCTATCTACAACTGAGAATGAGGTTGCTCTTGGATTACTATTAAAATCACTACTTACATCATCAACTAGTAGAACTCTATTATTAACCGATGCTGTATAGTCTGAGAGAAGTGATGATTTAAATAGAACTTCATTTGATATAGCATTATCAATATTATTTTCTGTAACGAGATCAAAATCATAAACACAATTTAAATCATAGAAAGATGCAAAATTGGCAAGAGGAGAAACAACACTTTCAGTCTGTATAGAATTAATTTGCGAATCTACACCAGAATCTGACAGAATTTGTAGTTCACTAAATTTCTTCATACCACTTGGGTGGTTTAGTGATTCTATTGAATTCCCCCAAGTGCTAATTCCAACTGTAGATTTTAGTGAATATGAGAAATATTGATAGTAGTCACTATCATGAAGTCTCTGAGTTGGTTCATTTAAGAATCCTTTCTTTGTAAATTGAACAGACTCATTTTGCTTTACTGGTCCAATGTTGTAAGTTAAGCTAGTAATGCCAACAATTTCTGTTATAGAACCTGTTGTATTAGATGTCTTACCTAATAATTTGTCACCAACTTTAAAAAGTTCTGGATTATTTGTAAATACTTTAAGTAACTGACTTCTAACATCCCAAGAAACAACTTTATCACTAGTAGTCCCGTTTGAGACTATTTCATCCACAAAGAATAAATTGTCTTTTCTGTTAATTTTAAATGTTGGGAAGTATGATTCTGGAACTGCTCTTGCAGAAGTGGCCAAATCATTATACTCTCCAGGATTATTTTCATCAACAAATTCACTCATACTAAATGTAAATGATGGATTTGGATTTCCAAGATTTGGATTAGAAGTTTTTACTTCATATAGTTTCTTATAACCATATTGAGATGAATTGTATCCTTCATCGTTTTCTAGGTCTTTTGTACTTACACCCTCAAGTAAAAACTTAGATCCAACTCCAAATGGCCAGTCAGTTAATGTAGTAAAACCGACAACACTTAGAGTAACTGTTGCATCTTTTGTTAAACTATCATAACTAATATTTGAAATTTTAAATCCATTTGAGTTATTAATTGGAATAATTTTCGAATCTACATCATACAAAGTTTTTGTATTTTTAATAATTTCAACTCTTACTCCATCGTCATAAACAAGTTTTAAATCAACATCAGTTCTTACCTTATTAGTAAATCCATCAATTAGAATTAAATCTGGAAGAATAGTATAGTTCTTTCCAGAAGATAATACATCAACACTACCAATAGATTTTAAAGCTTCAACCTTAAAAATACTCGGAGAATATGCTCTTGGTCTTAAAGTAGTATCTGTTGGGAACTCAAAACCAATATTATCAATATCAATTAACTCTGCCTTTCCAATACTATTGGATTCTGGTAGAATTACAGCATCAGTTCCAATACCACTTTGAATTCTAGAAATTTGTGGTAATTTTAGTAGACCAGAACCTTGAGTTATAAATTTAACTCGATTGATTGGTCCAGAGGCAGTTGTTGAAATTGTAGAATATGTTAGTGATGCAATTCCAGAAGTGTAACTAGAAGCTTCTGGTTCTTCAAAGATTGAAAATTTAAATGATTTATTTTCTACATTTCTAATACTATATGACCCAGAAACTTTACTATCTACAAAAGTAATTACGTTGTTTGCATCGGTATCTAAAGATATTGACGTAAATTGTGCAGGAATGTTGTCATCAACTAGAAGTTCTAGATTATAGTATAGTTCTTCTGGGAATTGATCATCATAAACTAATTTTACTTTTGCATCGATATTTGGTGTTCCAGTTCTTAAAACACTTAAGGATGATGTTTTCTTAGACGATACAAATTCATTTGTTAAATTTTTATCGTAGAAAAACTTAAGTTTAAATGCAAAATAATTAGTATTATTTCTTGAGTATGATAGTGATGAATCGGACAAATCAAACACTAAAGTTTGATTCTTAATTAATTTGAGTGGGGGATTTATTAGAACAAGTCTTCCATATGATTGTGAGGTTATTGTTACTTTATCTTGGTTATTTAAGGAAAGGCTTATATTATTAGGATTGTTTACAATTACAAAGTATGCTTTATTTCCAACAAGTCCACCAGGAGCTGCTTGAGATTCAAGAATAACTTTCTGCCCAGAATATAATCCATGGTTGGAAATTGTGATTGAATTATCATTGGTGTTCACATCACCACTAACAAAGTCAAAGTATCCAACACCAAATTTAGAAGATTCTTCGTTATAGATTACCTTATAAGTTTTTTCGGTATTTGGTTTACAATCAAATGTTATTGAATCTCTTTCAATTAGACCATGATTATTTTCTGTGTTAACTGTTACTACTGTCGTAGAAATAGATTTTCTTAGATTTGCATTATAATTAGTTTTGAGACTATGTTTTTCTCCAGTGCCCCAACTGGTAAATGTGAATAATGCTACATCAGTATTATCTAATCCATGACCAAGACCAGTAGTTCCAAGTCCAACAGGTCTGGATGATAATCCAACAAATCCACCTGGGAATGGATGTGCATAATATTCTCTGTTTTTTATTAATGGGAATGTGTCACCTATAGATGTAGCATTAATTCCAATTCCATCGGATTCATAATAAACGATATCATTTAGTTTTAGTTTATTGGATGGTAAATATATTTTGTTAGGATCAACAAATATTTGAGTAACACCAGTCCCAGGATTAGAAATACTTAGAGTTGTACCAATACCAACACCAACAGACTCTGCTGGGTTGAAATAATAATGCTCATTTAAAATTGATGGTTGTTTATCTAAATTTTCTGAAGTAGAATTGATAATGAAAATTCTTGAATTTTCTTCAAGATAAGTTCCAGCACCAGCATTATAACTTGTTCCTATTGATCCACCTACTTCTCTCTCTACTTTTATTCTAGAGTCCTTGGAGTCAATATTTAATATTCTGACTTGTTCTCTATAAGAATCTGAATTGATTGTATAAATGTCATTTGCTCTTGGTGGAAGAACTTCGGTTTTTGATTCTAGACCAATAACTTCAAAATATGTTATTATTCCTGTTTGGGCAGGGGTGCCGACAGATTTTTTTAATCTTAAAATTCTTTCTGGTACACCTATCTCTGCAAAATATTGAGTATTTCCTTGATTATTGGAATTGTATATTTTAACTCGATCAGAAATCAAATTATGCGGAGCCGTACAAATACCAATAACTCTATTATTGGAACTATAAAAATCAATATTAGAAATTGTTGAAGATCCAATAGAAATAGATGTTACACCTGTTCCAGCAATACTTACAATCTTTGCAAGTGGAATAGTACCAGTTTCTGGTTGTTCAAAAATAATTTTATCATTTACTTTATAACTTTGACCAGGAATAGCTACATCAATATTATCAACAGAACCAGAACTTATTCTTTCAATCTTAGATAAAATATCAGTAATGTTAGTTGGATTGTATAAGTAATCATATTTTCCATAAAGATTGGAAATATTGTGTGGTGTTACGTTTCTAAGTAGATCATAATTCAAATAGTTTTCATTAATTGTTGAAATTTCAGGATCTTGTGTGAATAACTCCTGAGATATTGTCGCATCAAAATTGAATGGAATTGGTTTAGACTTAAATGTATTACCAATAAAATATGGGAAAGTGGGAATTTTGTAATTCTGGAAAGATTCTGAATTATCTCCAATAGTTGCATAATATGCATAAACACCTTTTGGATATTCAGGAGTAATTGCAAATCTTCCATTATGAATATCTAAATCACCTTCACTGGTCCATTGAAAATCATTGACGAAAAATCCTAGTGGAAATTCTGCTACAGATGGTCTATTGGCAAGTGTTTTTCTCTTATATCCACTAACCATTTTCTTGATACCACCAGATCCATCTGGATTTGCAAATCCATAAGGTCCATAAATTGGATTGCCATCATAAGCCCATCCAATTATGGGTGAGTGATAAGTTGAGTCAGTTTCTCTACCAAAAGCATCTAAAACAAGATCTGGATTAAATGTGCTCTTTCCATTAACGATTTTTTTATTATAAATCGATCTTCTTAGCTTTCTGGGAACATAAGCATGACTATATTGTAAGAAGGAATATTGGAATCCATCACCAAATGGTGCTCTAGAGTCTTGGGTAATAAACCCATCATCATCATAAATTTGTTTGGAACCAAAGTTTCTCTCAACATTATTAATATTCCAACTTGTTATTGTTGCTCTGAATTTAGCTTCACCACCAGATGTGATAACACTTAATGATGTATTAGGATCATAGTTATTTCCAGGTGATCTAATAATAACCTCAGTTAATTTACCATCACTTATAACAGGAACTAAATCTGCTCCGATGCCACCTACAGCTCCTTCTATTGTAATTGATGGAGTAGAAACATATCCACTTCCAGGAGTTTGAACTAGAACATTACTTATCTGACCATTAATAATGATAGGTTTAAGTGTTGCTCCGCTTCCAGACTCTGCAGTTATTACTGGTTGTCTGTCATAATTAATAATATTTGTAGATCCATATCCAATACCATTATTTTCTAGGAAAACCGATTTAATTTTTCCCCTTGCAACTAACTCAACTTCTGGAGGTACAGTTACATTAAGTTCATTTATATTGTCCTTAGAACTATCAATTTCAATTGTAATATCTGGATATTGGAAATACTGCCTACCAACACCAGATGATGTTAAAGTTATAAATTCTGTAATCCCAACCCCAACTTCAGATAGTTTGAAATTGTCCTCATCAATTTTAGTCAGAGAGTAATTTGTTGCACTTGTTAACCCAGAAATTGGTGAGATTGATGCGTTATATGTAATTATTTCACCTGTGCTAAATCCATGACCAGGTATGTTGATAGTGTTTGTATAGAAATCTATTGGTGTAGAAACCAAACTTGGATCATATGAAACCTTTTTAAAGGTATAGTCATCTGTTGAATATGTGACATTAAATTTTGCAATTCTTTGCTTTTTCTCTATCGATTCTAAAATATGAATACCAGAACCATAATCTAAAATTTCAACGGGATTATTCAGATTTTCCGCATCTGTTCTATTATTGTGTAGTGAGAAGGTAAAATTGTCGATCAAACCAACATAATATGTCGATCCATTTTGCAGTCCAACAATTTCTTGTCTACCTCTAGTATCATAGATTACTCTTTCACCTGGGTAAAAATAATGACCTTCGGAGTACTTAAGAACATTAGAAGATATTCCAACAGCAGGATTTGTAGATAATCCAACAAAAAACCCACTATCGGCATTAATATCAACAACGTGAGAGTATTTTTCCATTACTGGATTTACAATACAATCACTTCCGTTTCCACCACTAACTTTAATTACTGGAGTGTTTCTATAATTAAATCCACCATACTTAACTTTAATATCTAAAATTGATCCTTTAACTTCAAAATTGCCTGTTGCACCAGATCCAGCATTTGCACCAGATCCATCATTGATTATTAGAGAAGGTGGGTTTACAATATCATAATTATCACCCTCAGAAATGACGGAAATTTTTTCTATTGGACCATAGAAAATTGAGTTTTTGGATTTGTAGTTTAAGATTTCTACACCATTCTTTAAAATGCCAATAGTTCCAGCAGTAGTTTCTACTTTATTTGTTTGATCTACTGGTTTAACAAACTTTTTAAATAACTTTTTAGATTTTAACTCAAAAGAACTATCGTCGGATAAAACTCTACCAATATCAAATAAATCAAAATAATAGAAAGTATTGTCAGTTACACTTCCTTCTATTGTAACATATTCTTTTGAATGAACTGCAGCTAAACTAACGGATAGTTTTATAGTTTTATTATCAACAACAGTTACATAGTATCTTCCATTTGGAATACTTAAACGATTATTACTATCATCTTCTTTGTAGATTATTGCATCACCAGTGTAAAATGAGTGAGTTTTTTCTGCAGTTGTTGTAGTTGCATCAGAACCAACTTTAATCTGCTTATTTTCAACATCAGAAGGTAGACTTACTGAGAAAGTAATTCTTCTATCACTTACATTTAAATTTTCGTTAAAATAATTTGGAAGTGAAGATGATGCTACAAATAGTATATCAGAAAGATCTTTGGGTCTGTATACGTTCTGAACATCTGAAACTGAAGTATTTGCTTCTGGGAAAGACTTAAACTTACCTTTGTTAAGTTTTCTCTCTAGTACAAATTTTTTGGTAGAAATATTATAATCTCTAATCGTTGTTGTTGAACTTACAACGTAAGTGTTTGCACTATCCCTGGAAATAATTCTAACATTGTAAGAATCACCAGTTGATGATGTTATGTAGAAATTATCTCTTGTAACAAGATCAAATTCTGCCTCTAGAGTTACAAAATACTCTCTTCTTGATAGGTTGGCAATATCAATCTTGGAGATATTGTATGATGGAGTTAAGTTAAATGTCCAATTGTTATATTTTTTATCACTATCCTTTAATCCAAGAGTATTAAATTTAATTGGATCACCAATAGAGTAATAATTATTATCTGCAGATGGGGGAATATCAGTTAAAACATTAGTAACTCTAAAGTAGATATTTGTATCACCATTTTCAACGTATGCATAGTTCTTTGCAGATACTAATGTTCCTCTGGGAATATCAAATGTTGATCTTACATTGTGAAATTCATTTAAAGTTCTATTACTCATTAGGATTGGTTTGATTAAACCATTATCCAAATATACATCAAGAGATCTGTTTCTATCAAATCCGATAGTTGAATCTACATATAAAATTGATGAAGTTTTTGCATGATCTTCTGTTATTCTGGTTGTCTTAGTGACTTCAAAACTACCAGATATAGTTCCTCTTACAGTGGTATCTTTTGCATAGTCATCATCAAGAGATATGATGTAATATCTCTGAGATCCTCTTTCTATTCTTTCAACATTAGTGATTGTACCTGATGCTGAAACATCTTGATTAATATCCTGACTATTTAATTTTTTCTGAAATAGTGTTTTATTTAAAAGGAAATCGGTTAAATCTGGTTGATTGATATCAATTGCATATACAACTAGATTTACAACCCTTCTACTAGATGCTGCTGAGGGTTCGAATACAAAATCTGATGGTCTGATAACCTGAACATCAACACCATACAATGCATTGAAGAGGATTTTAAAAGATTCTGCACTTCCCTTTGATCTATAAAAATCATTTACATGCTTATAAAAGAGTCTGCTATTTACACTCTCAGGTAATTCTCTTCCCTCGAAACCTGGCGCAATTTGCCTTTTGAGTTTTTCGAAGAATACTTTTATGAATACGCCACTTAAATTTTCAACTTTTGATCCAGAAAAGTGCTCTGCTGATACAGAACTTGAAAAAGTAATTTCATCACCAATTTCAGTTATGCCAGTAAAACCTCTAACGCAACCCTCAAAAGTTTTATCAGTCTTGGACTTATATGTAATAATCTCAGAACCTATCTTTAAAAGACCATAAGAACTTGGAAATCCATTGGTGCTGACAACAGATAGAGTTGTATCTGTCTTCGAAAAATTGTTATTACTAGTTGTTTCATCTGGAGACAACAATAATACATCTAGATTGACGTAATTGTCAATCTTTGATAAAATATCTTGCGATGCACCAGGATACTCTAAAGATTCTTGATATTGTTTTAGAAAATCTTTAAAAAGTGGAAAATCATCATTAACAAAATCTGGAATTTGATTTTCAAAAACTTGTGCAAGTCTGATTTTATTATTACTTACCATTTTAATCTTTTAAAGTAATAGAGATTTACTATAATGATCGTACTACACCCTTATTTGAATTACTTGGTGTAGATATAAAACTTGAACCTGATGGATCAGCCCCAGAGGAAATTGGGTCAATGAGCATATCAACATTACTATAATTTACATCAAATTGTAAGAACAAATCATGCAACCCAATAACATCATTTGAGTTTGGAGTTGCGGATATTTGTATTATAGAATTGTTTTGAAGTGCAGTTGATACTATATTTATTGCACTTATTTTAATTTCTCCTTTGACATAATCTATAGTTCCAACGTTCCTTCTTACGATTAATTCTACTGGTAAGTTCTGTGTAGCAGTTATACTATCACTAGATTGTTCCTGAGTTTTGATAAGAATCAATTCTCCAGTAACACCATCAGCTGATGGAATATCAGAGAAGTAAACATTATTGGTATTTCCACTCACTTTGAACGCAGTTGACTTGATATTAAATCCATTTTTATTCAGAACTTTAAAGGAATTACCAAAACAGATTTCATACTCAACAAGTCTATTCAATATAGCACTTAAATCTCTACGAATTCGAATATCAGTGATATTAGAAGTGATAGATTCGTCAGACTTATCAATTATTGATGTAAATTGTGTATACTTAAATCTAGATCCATACATGTTCATCTGTTCACTTGTAGCAAACTTATTGAGGTTCTTGATGACCTTTTGCTTTGCAATACTTGCACTTCCTACCAAATTAGGATTATAGTAAACGGATGAATCGCACTCAATATATAAGTACTTTGTATCTAAAATCTCTGGAATAATTCCAGTTACAGAATATTTTTTGAGTTCTCTTTTGATGGAATCTTTTATTGAGTTTGAAATAAATCTACCATTTTCTGGTTTGATTGATATCATTACTCTTCCAAACCTTGGAGGATCTAACTCTTCACCACCAAAAGCAGTAATTGAATCGACTTCTGGATAGATTTTTCTTACAATTGCTTCATAGTCATTTGCAGTAACTGCTCTATTCTGTGCAGCATATATCCTTCCTGCATAGTTTTTAATTGACTTTGTTGACTCAATATCGGTTCCACCAGAAGCAGGAGAGATTGTTTGAATTAGAGAAATATCTCTATCAACCACATTATCATTATTATCGTATAAGTTACCTACAAACTTAAATTGATTGGCACCATTACCAGCTTCACCATCAGTTACAATGTAACTTACTTCAATGACGTTACCAGTTTCTAGTTTATTGCCAAAATTACCATCACCAAAAATAAGTTCATATCTTTCATCTAATATTTCTTGAATAAAGTAAATTTTTGAATCACTTTCAACTTCCATAATAGATTCTGAAAGTTTGTAGGCAACACCAACGTCACTGAATGTACTATTTTTTACTTTAACTCTTAAGGTATTGTAGTCAATTCCTGGATTTGATAGAATAAATCTTTGACTAGAATCGTTTTCATCAACGATAAAACTTTCTTCTACTAATGAACCTTGATAGATTTTAAGGTTATTAAATGATGCTTCATTATTAAAAACTACAGATGTTACATCATCTGGAATACAGAATACAAAATTTAATGATGTATTTCTACTTGAGTTGAGTGCAACGATTCCCTTTCTAAGAGTAAGAGAACGAGGAGCAGTAGGGAACTCTGAAGTATCAACGAAGAAACTAATCTCTGCAGTTGCAGCAATTCTTGGTCTTGGTAGATATCCAATATTTCTTGCAAGAGAAACCACGTTCTCTCTTAGTGTCGCACCATCAATGAATACTTCATTACTTAACATGTTTGCATTGTAAGATGCAATGTAAGTATTATACGCAAGCATATCAATTACAAGGGATAGTGTTGATCCCTCATAATCATAATCAGTAAATTTACTATTAGACTTGAGATAACGTTTAATAGTATCTTTTATTTGTTCAAAATCTAGACTGGTGAGATTTGTAATTGTCATTTATCTTGTTGCTTGAAGTACAAATGAAAGATCTTCTATAGTTGCATCAATACCAACTATTCTATATCTAATAGTTATAGCATATTGACCAGAATCATAATCTGGACGACAAATCACTCTAACTAAAGAGACTCTTGGTTCATAAAGATTAATGACTCTAGATATTTCATCCTTAATTTGATCAGCTGTGATGTCACTTATGTTGTCAAATAGGAGTCTTGAGATCCCAGAACCTAAAGTTGGGTTAAAAAACCTCTCACCAGCAGAAGTTAGCACTAAATTACGAACGGATCTTGCGATTGCAACGTCATTTTTTAGTGTAATTAGGTCTTGACTTAGAGGATTTTGTTTAAAAGTCAAACTTAGATCTAAAAATCCCTGACTTTTCCTCTCTAAAGGCATTAGATTACAAAATAGGTATTATCATTTTATTTATCCAACCAAAATCACTCTTTTCTTTCAGTATTTTTGAGAGATTTTCGGGGAGAAACGGCGGCGCGGGGTCAATTTTCAGTATTCTCTTCGATTTTTTCTCTCTCTTTCGAAGTTTTCCAAAAATATTCGTCTTCACGACCCATTCCAAGACGTTCAAAACCATTCTCTACTTGATAATACTTAGTAGAAACCTTAAAATCAGGCATCTTGGGTTCTACAGGAGTCAAACTGTTATCAAAAATACGTAATCTATTGTTTGGATACAGAGCATATTGCCCATTCTCAAGTTCTATAAGATTATGGGACTTGTGCTCCGCAGGATTTTCACTCGTTGCCCAGTCAACCATATCAGGATCTCGGTGATAATTATCTAAAGTACATATATAAGTACCTTTTTGAATCCCAAAGTCTCTTGTATAACACTCAAAGTCCATCGATCCAATAAATTTCTTATCGATAGACACTACACCATAGTCCATACAATTCCAAAATTGCAAATTAGGAAGATCCATATCAGGATCAGGAAGGTTTGGAGTAGATAGAAAAGCACTTATCGGTAACTTATCATACATTGCAGCATACTCAGGTAGATAAGTCTCAAAATAAAAAGCACGTCCAGGTATGGACTTTGCCGATACCCAGACGCCCTTTACAAATTCTCCATGCCCACTTTGGTGGTCAGTTAGATATTCTTTACGAACCCATACTTCTAGGGAAGGTAAATTAGTAATTAAGCAAGACATAGAGATGCTATATTGATTCTATGTATTATATTTAACAACCTTGACCACGATAACGTTTCTTACGACCATTGCGAGAGGTAGCAGAAAGTTTCGTGTTTTTTGACCGACCTTGGCGAGTTGTCTTTGGTTTCCCAGGAATGAATTGTAGACCAGAAATACCAATCTTAGATTTAACAGCCATGTAACTCCTTTGAATTTACCTCTCTATTCTACATTATCATCGCAAGGTTGTAAAGGGGTGATGCGATACTTAAAGACCCCTTCTAGGTGCTTCTCGATGGGTATCTGCGTCATTCCGCAGTGTACATCCTTAAAGTCATGTCGTGCAAAACAACCAATTTTAAGAAAACCTTTATCTTCAGAAGTATGACTACTAATATAATATGATTCTAAAAGACTATCTAATCGATTCGTATAAGATTGTGAATTAAAATATACGTTTGAACGTGCTTTAACATTCTTCCAAAATGGAGTATCAAACTCAGAACCATATGAATAATACCAAGATAATGATAAGAAATACTCAGTCATTGCACTTAAGTATGATTCATTTGCTTCTTGATATGCTATATGAGTTCTACCATTTTTTAAGAAATCAACAATATCTGATGCAACAGAATCATAATATAAAAGTGATAGTGCTTCTAATGGTTCAATGAAAAATAATCGATTCCCATTATATGCTTCATAACGATTCTGTATTACTTTCTTAGAAAATCTCGGAGTCCATGAAATTTTCTTTCCTTCAATCTGAGGATCTGATAGTTTATCATTATACAAATATCCACACTTTGTGATTCCACGATCTGGGAATGGTAAACCAAATTCCCATCCATCTGGTGTTGCTGTGTGTAATGTGTAAGTAGGATCATCAATTGTATCCCGTGTATAAAGAATTGCAGAGTTTACAGTTTCAAAGATTGGTTTGTAATACTCTGATTTATCATTCCATCCAGCACAATTAACTACAAAGTCATATTCTTTACCATTAATAATAACTTGATCATCTTCACAATCATATCCATTAACACGTTCTGCATGATAAACAATACCACGTTCATTCTCTAAATGATCGTGAATAAACTTATTTAAAATTCCACTCTCAAAATGAAATGCAGATTCTCCACCACTAAAATGATGTCTAAATGATTTTCCCTTTCCCCACTTTAGATACTTAATGCCATTCTTATAAGAAACAATACCAGCATCAGCAAGTTCACCAATACTAATATCTAAAACTCTAAAAATTAATTGTTGTATATGTGGTGTTGTAGATTCACCAACACTTAAAGGTTTTACATCTGGATCATAAAAAAATTCTACATCATGATCATCCTCGATCAGATGTAGAGCAGTAATAATTGCAGATGTACCTTTACCTATAATTGCAATTTTCATTCTTCATTTGTAATTGTTTCAACTTCTAATAGATCTAAATCAATTTCTTTGTTCTCATTATATTTTTCTAAAGCTAACTCATGAAGAATATCAACTGCTTCTTCATGAGTTATCTGTGAATAGATCTTTCTACCTTGATAGTAGATATTAACCATTTTAGATTACCCGAGTCTTCTCGTGTCCGACACGAATTCGTGGATCACACCAAATATCAAATCCTTTCTCTTTTGCATCAAGACAGAATGATACGTCTTCTCCACACATATCTTGTACTGCTCCAGACTCAAAGACTTGCATCTTAGGAGCAAACCAAGGATACTCTAGATTCTCAAATACTCCATTCTTAATTAGTACCCATCCAAAACCAGTGTAGTCAACTGTAAATGGTTTCTTACGATTTGGTAGTGTCTCAATGGTTTCATGATTCATAACTCCACCATTACTACGGAAATCTTCTTCCTCTAACCAGTGTGCAACAGAAGAAGTCTTACCATCCTCAGTTAGATACCAACCAGCAACAACTTCCTTCTCACTACCATCAGCAGCAAGTGCATTATCACATAGTTGCCAGAACTTCTCAGTGTTGAATACAATATCACTATCAATCCATAGTTGATAATCATACTCTAGTTTACCATCCCATGGTTTCTGATTTGGTCCTCGCAATACATTAGCACCAAGTACCTTGCAACGTGCAAAGTTAACCATAGAAGAATAATCCTGCGAGATCTGAATACTCATTCCATTCTGTACAAGATCAAAACAAAGTTGTACAAAGTTCTTTAGAAATGTGAAAGAACATCCTCGACCAGGAAGACAGAAAACAATTTTCTTGCCTCGCATACGTTCTTTGATTGCCTCATAGTCAAAGTCTGCAGCTGCAGTCTTCTTGGGGGCATTTGCCTTTACAGTAAATCCTTTTGCCATAGTTTTTAATAACCTTCAGTTCAATTCTATCAGTGTACAATTAAATTGTCAATATGATGCTTCTAATACCATATCCTTATTTACGATAACCTCCTCATATGAAAGATCATCCTCGGTATAGTTAGTTTCGATTAAACCGACCATCCTATAAAGTGTGTTCCATGTAATCTTGAATTCTTCTTCCTTGATTGAATGGAAGACACACGTTTTGTTAATGTAGATATGATAAAGTTTTTCCATAATGGACCAAAATTTTTTTGCGAAATTTTTTTGATGAATTTTGAACTCATCGATGAATTATATATGCGACCTCTGAGGGTCGGTTTTTACTCTGAAAATTTTTTTCTAATCATTATAACGAGCTCGAATTGTCACCTCTGTAGGTTAGGTTCCCATTGGTTTTTTATTATAATAACAAATAAAACGTATATACTGCTATAACGAATTACGAATAAATCATGATTAACTGCTATAACGAATAACGAATAAACTGCGATTAGTTTGTTATTCTTTATATCAAACGTTTAGTTTATGATATAATTGAAAAACGGGGAGAAAGTATAACTAACTCCCCGTCCCAGTTAGGTATTAGAATTCGATGGGATTTGCAGTTGGTTGAGTGTTAGAATCCTCTGCGGATTGATCCTCCAGGATGATATCGAGAATGGACAGAATGTCATTCCCAGTGTTACCCTGACGGAGCATACCGAGTGCAATCGAACGGGACATAATGAAGAAGAAAAGTGTAGAGAACTGGTGTGAGACTTTTAGTGACATTCTCCAGGTCAATCAGTTAGTGTTAGTAACGGATGTTGAATTGAGGATCGGGACGTATTATCTCCGACGCATCATTGAGACGATCTGAGATAAAGAAACGTGCGTCCTTTGACTGATAAAGAAGGACACCAATCACGATCAGGAGTAATACTTTCACTTGATTTGAGTAGAAGTTAGCAGGACGAGACTTGGTGAGGGTTTTGTACATAATTTCAGAGATCTTGCATCATCTCATTGACTGCCAACCCATCAATCTTTACGTCGTCCCACTTAACACCATCAGGGGTTTCTTTGGAACCACAATCATACAGAAGATCGACGAGTTGTTGATAGTTTCCACACTGCTTTGCTTCGTTATACAAACCCTCGTCATTCTGAATCCACAGAGTAACATTCCAGGTCTCGTAATTTGCCCAACCATTGTAAGTAGCAGTGGTCATGATCCTTGGAGTGAGTGTTAGTGTGTCGGTGGGTTTGTTTCCCTCCGATGTGTATACAATACATCATCTGGGGGGCAGTGCTCATTTATTGTGCCACTAATACTTTTGGCACAAGGTATAAAGAACTCATGCAATTGCCTCTTCGAAGACTTCTTCAACCATGCGAAACTCTGCATTGCTAAGTGTACACCACTGACATTGATCAAGAACCCAATTTAATGCTTCATCAAAATTAGCATCGGTTTCTAACACAAACTGCGGGAGGGATTGTAGTGTGGAGAAGAATGAATCTCGGTTGATCATCGGTTGTGTTCCTTTGACTCTCTTACAATACATGAATCAGATCCCTGTGCTCATTTATTGTGACAGTTCTACATGCGTCACATATTCTTTATGCTATCTTCACAGATTACCATATAGCATCATACTTTGCAGTGAGATCTTCGATGTATGCTTCGCACTTCTCATTACCCTGTAATTCGAATAACTTCTCCCAGTTAATCTGATGTGGATTAAAGTCATCCATTGCTTCAATTTCGAGAGTAATGCGATACTTGGACTTCTGTGCGTATGGCATAGTTCTGATCGGTGAATTGACTGCTCAGTTATTATAAGTCATTCCGATTCATACGTCAAGAATGTCACTATATGTGTTGCGACAAACTATCTATAAGACTCGAATTGTTTTTCGATATTTATGTCAGGGTTCTGGGATTTTTTTGAGGTCGGTGTTGACTTTTTTGCAAAGTGTCGGTATAATGCACGCTTAGATCACAATATCTCAGAAGGTTTATAAGATACTTTCAGAGAGTTTCTATAAGGTTTATCAGATACTTGATACGAATTATTATCACTATCAGACCACAATAACAATACTAATCAACATCAATACAATTAACACAAATATATTTTTTAATACATTTTTAATTGATTTTTATTCATTTTTAACCAAAATCAGGCATAATTTCTACATTTGTGCATCCATTTGCTACTACATGCTTCTCCCATAACATAGCATCCCTAATGTCAAAGAACACTGCATTTTGCTTGCTGTAGTAACCTGATTTCTTCTTTGGTTGGATATACGTCACTTTGAACTTCATCATTCCAATGCCTCACTACTCCAGAAATAATAAACAAGTTTGTTGTAAGATAAGAAAGAAAGATCACTGAACGAATAATAGCAACTCGATCTGATTCATAATCATTAGGAGTTGCTTTTTCTCCGAGTGCTTTACACCATAGTCTCCAAATCATCACTTAGAATCCGATTCAAATGGAAGTGTAATTTCATGAAACG
>Ga0129342_1000517_pt1 | contig 16500 bp, 18 predicted proteins | sample CPBDNA_5_FD_94426 | JGI IMG/M metagenome (GOLD analysis project Ga0129342, IMG submission 94426) | Freshwater to marine salinity gradient microbial communities from Chesapeake Bay, USA - CPBay_Sum_15_0.2_DNA | ecosystem: Environmental > Aquatic > Marine > Coastal | place: USA: Chesapeake Bay...
ACATCAGGAGATATTGATATGTTACTAACTCATCCATCTTGCAAATTAAAGAGTGATATGGACCTACTAGTAACAAACCCACTTTCCGAATTTGTAAAAGTGTTGACTAAATTAGGATTTTTGGTTGACCATCTAACAAGTGATGGAGATACTAAATATATGGGTATGTGCCAATTAAAAAATAGCCCTCATTCTAGAAGGATTGATATTCGTTTTGTTCCATATTATTCCTATGGAGCAGCAATTACTTATTTTACTGGAAGTGCCAAATTTAATACTGAAATGCGACAATATGCTTTAAAAAAAGGATATAGCCTAAATGAATATGGTTTATATAAACTGGAAAAAGGTGAAAATGGTAAGATGCAAAAGGGAGAAATGGTTTTGACAAAAACTGAAAAAGAATTGTTCGATTACTTGAAATATCCCTATAAAGAACCAACAGAACGCAATGTTAAGTAAATAATGTATTAATGTATTAATGTATTAATGTATTAATGTATAAAAAAATATTAAAATAATAAATTTTTGTGTTTAAATTTTTTTTATTTATAAATCTTTAATGATATAAATCTTTAATGATATAAATGTTTGCTATTAATTGCTATTAATTTCTATTAATTGCTATTAATTTCTATTAATCGCTATTATAGTTATTAACTTTTACGTTTTGTTGATGACACAATCTTAGCATAAAATTACTATCTCCTGCTTTATCATTGGTCCCACTAATTCCAAAACCACCAAAGGGCTGTTGTCCTACAACTGCTCCCGTGCTTTTATCATTAATGTAAAAATTACCGCAACTTTCTCCAAAATATTCGATACTATGATTCAAAAAGGCTTCTGAATCACTAAAAACTGCTCCTGTTAAACTATAAGGAGTAGTTTTTTTACACTCTTCCATCATTTTAAACTTATTCTGTTCGCTATAGAGTCTAATACTTAGAATTGGTCCAAATAATTCCCTTTTCAAGATACTATGATTCTCATCAAAACAAAGAACTAATGTTGGTGGGATAAAATAGTTTTCCGTATTATCCGGTTCATGCCATTGATAAATTTCAATGGATGGATCATCATTTAATTCTTTTAAGAAACTACTTAATTCATTATATTTATAATCTCTAATTACAGTTATTTCACTTGTATTCATTTGTTTTATTTTTTGAATCATTTTTTTCTTAAACTCTTCCCACATACTCTCTGGTAGGTAAAGTCTGGAACAAGCGCTACATTTTTGTCCGCTATAGCCAAATGCGCTTTGGAATGTTTTATCGACTGCTAGATCAATATTTGCCTCAACATCTACAAAATGAAAGTTCTTACCTCCTGTTTCTCCAATCAATCTAGGATAATTATAACTTTTCTCCCTAATTTTATTACTTGTAAGTTCAACATGTTGATTATAATAATTATCATTAATCTCTTTGATTACATTATTAAAACCGAAAGTCGAACCAGTGAACAGAACAGCGCCTAGATTTTTGTTTGATGTAATTTGTTGAGTAAAAGTATTATAATCAGCAATTACAAAATGAAGAACTTCTGGCGGAACACCGGCTTCTAAACAAATTTCATAAAATAGATTATTGGACAATAAAGAATTTTCACTTGGCTTCCAAAATACGCTATTACCCCAAATTAGTGGTGCTGTTGCCAGATTCCCTGCAATCGCGGTAAAATTAAAAGGTGTATAGCTTGCCACATAACCGTTCAATGGTTTATAAATTGAATAGTTACTAATATTATCTGTAGAAATCGGTTGCTTTTTCAAAATTTCAAGTGAAAATTGAACATTAAAATTAAGGAAATCTACTAATTCTTGAATACAATCAATATCAGCTTCTCCAATACTTTTACCTTGTCCTACAATTGTTGCAGCCATCATTTTATAATAATATTTTCCTTTCACTAAATCTGCAATTTTGAGCATTATTTCCATTCTATCCTCAATAGGAACTTGGTTCCAATGATCTTTTCCTTTTTGAAAATTTTTAAGACCATTATATAAAGGCTCTTTTGGCGTATAACTAAAATTTGCAACCACTGGGTGATGATAAAATGGGGAAATTTGCGCTTGGTATGTAGATTCTGGGATGTTTTGAACTCCATTAATTAAAGATAAAATAGTTGGTGGATTATTAATATAATTCTTAATTTCCTTTTGTAATTTTTGATGTTCCGAAGTTCTTTTATCCAAAATTGCGACCATTTTGGGTTTAGTATCCAAATTTTTAGCTTGATAATTGACTAGTCTCTTAATTTCTGGAAGTAAACTAAGGTTTCTTACATTCTTAATATTTGAGAAACTCATTATGCTGATTAATTATCTGATTACCTATTTATAAAACCAATTTATTATTATATAAATTTATAAATGTCTTTTAACAAAAATCAATTTTACATTTAATTAAACAATAAAAAATTCAAAAAAAAAATATTTTATATATTATATAGAAATGAGTGCTCTCTGTCAAGCTTTTGGAAATGTTGTTGATTCTGCTATGGGTCACAGTGAAAAATTCACTGATGTTAAACCTATGTCTGCTGCTACCTTAGTTGCTGTCGTTCTCTATTTACTACTTGTCCTTTTTGTTGGTAAATACTTATGGAATGAAGTTATGTGCAAAGTTGTTTCCGTCTGCAAACCTATGCCCAGCCTTCTTCACTTATTAGGTCTTATCCTTCTTCTCGACCTTCTTAGACCATCCGCCGGTTGCAACTGTAATTAAATTATTAAATAATTGAATTATAAATTGGATTATAAATTGGATTATAAATTGGATTATAAATTGGATTAACTATTTAATTGTAATTGTATTTATTTTTATCTATTTTTTTATCTAATTTCAAATTAATATATAATGAAATTTACATTAGATAACAAAACATTGTTATTAGTAGAAATAGTATTTTTTGTATTAATAGGATTATGTTTTTTTTACAAAAAGGAACAATTTCAAGACGCTAGTAATGATAATAGTAAAGATGATAGTTCTAGTGTCGTTGGTGCTGATGATACTGTTGACCGTAGTATTTTAACTGCCGATGAACAAAGATTAATTAATAAATTAAAAGATGATATAAAAAATTTAAAGAGTAAATTAACACAGAATCAGGAAAAAAAAAAGGAATTATCTGATAAAATAATTAATGTTGATTTGGAACCAAGATTATACAGACATACAAATAAGCTAATTCATGATTTAGTAATAAAATCATGATTAATAATTAATAATTAATGATTTAATGATTTTAATATTTTTATAGTTTTTATGATTTTAATTTATCTATTCAAATTTATTTGGTGGTGTTTCCGGTTCTCCTAATGAAGGGATTATCTTGCTCAAATTTAGTAAATCTTGTTTAATTGTAGATACATTCTCTTTATCTTGTAAGAAATTTAGAAAATCGGTGGAATATTTAGTTTCTACCAAATAATCTTTATCTTCTTCGAATTTACTGAATATATCCAAGATACTAAGGTATATTAATTCCAATTCTTTTGTATCATTCGTTAATCTATTTCTCAAAGAATAACAATTTGGAACACCTTCGGGGATATTTAATAATCTATATACATTATATATTTTCTCCATAGATACGATATTCCCAATAACTTTTTGATATTTACATAAAATACGGTATAAATAATATACTAAATATTGTTTGTTTATTTTTTGTGTTTGTAAAATATCACCAGTTGGATCAAATATAGCAATTTCATCATTTATTATCATAACAGATTTTAAAAAATTCTCCATATTAGTTATCTTGTATTTAGATTAATTTTTAGCTATAAAATAAAAATATTATCAATTATTAAAATGGGTAATCATTTATCTATGTTTCCTAATTTGGAAATTCTTAATAATTCTATCAAGGAGGAAAATGATGTTCCTTCTATTGAAAATAAAGAAGAGGTTGATGATATAAAAAAAAATGATGTTGCTGAATTACAACGTCAAATAAACAGTTTGAAAAAAGAAAATAATAATCTCCATGCAAGAAATAATATTTTGAAAGACAATAATTCTGAATTATCTAATAGGAATGTTAAATTATTATCCGAATTAAACGATGCTAAATTTAAAATAAATAATTTACAAGAATTCAATAATGAAATGATGATGAATAATAAAAGTCTCAAATTTAAAATTCGAAATATTATTATTAAACATAATATGGATAGAAATCCTTTTCCTCCATTAGGGGATAAAAGACATTATTCAGTTTCATAAATATTCCTAAGTATGCAGTTTGAGGTATATAGTTTGAGGTATATAGTTTTATCCCTAATTTAGGTTTAAGATTTTTACGGTTTTATTACTGTTTTATTGTTTTATTGTTTTATTGTTTTATTACTGTTTTATTACTGTTTTATTACGATATTGTTTATTATGCTTATAATAATTATTTTTTATCATTAATAAAGGTTCTTGGTCAAAATCCATATGAGGGTTGTTATTATAATGCATAAAACAATAACCAATTGAATTGTCTATTCTGGGTTTGCTACACCTAGCACCAAATATAGTTTTTCCGTTTATATTAGATATTTTTCCATTTGCCCAAATTCTAGAAACACATCTATCCTCGTCAGGTAAATCGATTTTTCTTCTACAGGTATAAAGCCCATTATTTCTGTTTTTTCTAATTTCAATCTTATTTTTTGTTTTATCTTTAAGTTTTTCCTTACGTTCTTCAGAAATATCTGAAATTGTTACGTTTAGTTTAGATATAATGTCTCTAGTATCTTTTTTTGTAAAATACTCAGGATATCTAGCACTAACATATCTTAATGTTTCTTCAATTTCAGAATATATTATATTAGTTAAATACAAATCTAGTAAATCATCCATAATATTGGTATTTTTATGAATAAGTTAACAAAAAAAAATATCAATTTTAAAGTTAATCAAAATAATTAATTAAATCAAGGACTATTAGGAATATTAGGACTATTAGGACTATTAGGACTATTAGGACTATTAGGACTATTAGGACTATTAGGACTATTAGGACTATTAGGAACATCATCTTTATTTATCCAATCCCACCAAGTATCAGATGAATCAGTTTTTAATGAAATAGGAATATTAGGACAATTATGGTTTATATTTGAGGTATCATGTTTCCATATACCTTGTGTTTTAATACTATTCTGCCTAATCGAAACTTCTTTTTGTTCTTCTTTCTGTTTTCTTTTTATTATTATTTTTTTAAACTTTTCAATATACTTTTTACCATTAAACTGATTACCAGTTTTTTTCTGATAATCTTCTTTAAGTTTATTCAACCATTTCAATCTTTCCTCAAAAGTAAGACTCATTGGATTAGCATATGCATACGACAAACATTCGCATATTTTCGAAATCATATATCCAACCAAATCTAAAGGAATAGGTTTTAGAACAACTGACAAATCATTAATTTCCATTTTAAAAGTCATTTTGACTGATAATTATATATAAATCTTATTATTTATTGATTTAATAATATTTAATTTATAACATTATTATTTTCAATTTTACAAAAAAAATAAGGGTTAATAAACCCTTGTATTATTTTTATTCAAGCTACATTAAAATTTTTTTTATCCCCTTCTTCGGATGGATAGTAATTTCTTTTTATTAATTATAAAAATAAATTTTTGAATATTTATTATATTTTTATTTAAATCGATTAAAAAAATATATTACATTATATTAAACATGTCCAAAGTTGTTAAAAGACGTAATAATCGCAATTCAAGCCGCAATTCAAGCCGCAAATCAAGCCGCAATTCAAGCCGCAAATCAAGCAAATCAGTAAAAAGAAGTAGAAGAACTTCTTCAAAAAACAGTGCTAGACGTAGTGCTAGACGTAGTGCTAGACGTAGTTCTAGACGTAGTGCTAGACGTAGTGCTAGACGTGGAAAGAGAGTTAATTCCCGTAGAAATTACAGAGTCTCAAGAAAAGTTAGCTCTAGAAAACACAGACACTCTAAAAAATGCAGACATCAACGTGGAGGCGCCGGTTACGAATTTGGAAATGAAAGAGTTGGTGGCTTACCAGTCGTAAAAAGATATTCTCAATGCCCTGAAGCTGACCCTAAATCAGCAAATTTTGCCAAAGCTCTCTATAATTAATTATTGATTATTGATTATTAATTATTGATTATTGATTATTAATTATTGATTATTATTGATAATTGAAGTTTATTTGATTCTTATTATTTAAATGTTTTTAACCAGTATTTTATAATTTAATATAATTTTTATCATAAAGAATAACTAGATTACTATATTAAATATACTAAAAATAATAAATTAATTAATCAAAAAACAAAATAATATTAAAAAATGATGCAATTATTGAATACACGTTTGGGGAATTTTTTCCTAGGATTTATATCCAGTTATTTTCTAAATAATATTGCTATTATAGTTATCAGTATTATAGTTGGTGCTCAAATTAGTTGGTTACTAAACCACAACGAACAAACTTCCAAATATTGGGATACTCTTAAATCTATTGTTTTTAACAGCAATACTTTATATCCGGCTGGTTATATTACAGGTTTAATTTTAAGCAAATTAAAGTTTTGGCTGATAATTGTTAGTTTATTGCTAGGTTATTTTATTGCAGTTTATAATACACCAGATAAAATAGATCTATATTTGCATAAATTTGTGGCAAAACACGGTCCATTTTTTAATATAACTAATATAACTAATATGACTAATGCAATGAAAAAAGTAGATATAACTTATCTAACTAGATTTATTTCTAAAGATACTATGAATAATATCTTAAACATAATGGAAAATAATTTTGAACAATTTAGAGAATATATGTCAGATTGGTCTTATTAATTTTTGTCTTTTATGTTTACAAAATTTACAAAATTTACAATTTACCAAACACGTTGAGATATGCCATTTTCAGTTTCCATTATTCTCGGATTCGACAGGAACAGCGTGATGGGAATGTGCCATTTCTGTTTGGTAATATAAATAGGCGTGATAAACAAAAACTCCTAAACCAAGTGCTAATAATAGGGTAAATAAAACATCTGGTGTCTTCTTACCCATGTATCCAAAATAGGAAAGTAGGGGAGCTACTACAAGCATATGAACAAGATAAATCACAGAGTGATGCATTTTATAAATAAACATCAGATTTTATTTTCAATAACAAACTGAAAATTAAAAATTAAGATAATGTCATTTGGTAATACCCTACTTTAACATATGTTTAATCATATGTGCATTTTCCTGTAATCTTCTTGTCAGATATGGAACTGCTTCGTCTAATGGTCCATATGGGATATATTTATATGTCATATGTTTTTCATTTAATTGATATGTTAAATAATCAGACATACCTAATAATTGAGCAAATTGAAATTTGTTTTCCTCTAAATTAAAATTACTGGCTATCTCACAAGAATTACTATTATGGGATGCTATTAAAATATTATTATTATCAGTAAAATTTGCTAGATATCTAATTGCTTTATTATAGTTATCATCTGTTTCTTCTTTGCTGGTATACAATTTACCAGTATGTTTATCTTCTTCTAAATAAGCACCTCTAACTAATTTAACACCTCCGTTTGGATATGTAGATATATATTTTTGTAAATCTTGAAAAGAGTCTTTCCGATACATTTGAAATGTGCGATAAACGTTTGGTAATATGAAATTATTATTAAAAACTGAAACAACTTCATCAGTTATAAAATTAATTTCATCATTTATTTCAACCTGTTCAGCATCAATTATAATATGATTTCCATTTTCGAAAGCAACACTAGCAATACATTCTATTTTATTTCTTATTTCATTAATGTGCATAGATTGATATGATTTATTAACACCTAAACCAAGTCCACTGCATTTTATTGCAATCATACTAGGTAGGATATACTCTGTTTTTGAGGCTATAAGACATTGTTTAAAATAATTATCAGGATTGCGTCCTTCATCAACATAATCAATAATCATCCCTATCTTTTTTGGATTACTATATCCAGATAATAGATTAATTTGTTGTTTAATAACACTATCTATTGTTTCACCTGCAATATATCTTTTGGAAATTGCACGATAAAATGGAAGAATTAAATTTCTGCTCATTCCTATTATTAATTATTGTATTAATTATTGTATTAATTATTGTATTATTTTATTTATTATTTATCTAAATTAAATTTTTAATATTATTTGGTTTTTATTTTATACTTTAAGGTATTATATCTTAAAATAATATATTATTAATGGTTAATATGAATAATAGTAAAAATAGTAAAAAAAATAAGGTTACAGGTAAAAAAAATAAGGCTACTGGTAAAAATATTGATTACGGACACAGTAGTCCTGCAGAAAATAAGATTGTCTCTCCTTTTATGTCTAACCGATTTGATTTATGGTTATGGGATTTTGATGATACATTAATTGATAGTAATACTTATTATAAAAATAAAATGAAACCAGAACTGATTTTAGGTAGGAGTAATTCGGAATTAGATATTGAATTTCCTTGTTGGAAATATTTTAAAAAATTAGTCCCACTTCTTGTATCTAGGGGAATTAGAGTTGGTATTGTCAGTTTTGGAACTTATGCTATTATTCAAGCATATATGGATAGAGTATTTGGACCAAGTCAAAAATATTTCACAAAGAATAATATTTTAGCTCCATGTAGAGATGATAATGGTAGAATAATGGACGATATTACTAATAAAAATAATTATATACGACGTTTAATGAAATATTATCGTGTAGGCGACTATCAAAAAGTTATTTTGTTTGATGATCGAATTGAAAATGTTGCAGATGCTACTTTATTGGATGTTGTAGCTGTAAAAATACCTGGAAAAGACGCTACATCTATTTCTGGAATTGGACAATATTTTTGTCTTGATATTTTGAAAAAGGTTGAATCGGACTTAAAGGGATTTTGTGATAAACATAATGGTGGTTTTAGTAGTATTGGAAGTCGGAAATCTGGTATTAGAACTAAAAATAAAAAAAACTTAATTGAAGGGTTCAAATGTTCTTGTTCAAATAATAAAGGTGTTATTTCATTAATGATATTAATATTTATTATGATATTTAGTTTATACTTCCTAGATATCTTTTTACATTAATTTTTAACATTTTTTTTAACAAATCATTTAAATATTAATTTATACTTCTACATCGCCAATAAAAGGTTTTTCGTTTTGTGCTGTGGCTGGTGTTGTGGTTGGTGTTGTGGCTGCGACCGCATTGGCTCCGGGTGCGGCATTGGCTGCGTTGGTTGTGGTTGCGGCTAGTGCTGTGGCTGGTGCTGTGGCTGGTGCTGTGGCTTTGGCTGCGTTGGTTGGTGCTGTGGCTTTGGCTGCGTTGGTTGGTGCTGTGGCTGTGGCTGCGTTGGTTGGTGCTGTGGCTGGTGCTGTGGCTGGTGCTGTGGCTGGTGCTGTGGCTAGTGCTGTGGCTTGGGATTCATTAAATAATGTTAATCCCTCATTCCCGAATGGATTAATATTTTTAGCTGATTCTTGTTGTTTTTGTTGCCTTTCTAATATTTTTTTCACGATATTATTAGTGCGTTTATTTAATATGTCATTTGTTCTTGTTTTCATATATTCTTTTGCGTTTTTTCTTGTATTCTTGTAATCTTCACCAAAAGATTTTTTGGCTTCATTAGTTTTTTGAAAGTCATCTTTAATTTTTTTAAATGTTCTTTTTAAATCGGTTTTTAATTGACTAAGTTCTTTTTCTTCTTCAGGAGTTAATTCTTGGGTTTTTCCTTTTATTTTAAGGTTTTTAAATGCTTCAAATTTGTCTCCTATTTCAGAATTTGTTTCAGCTATTTTAGATATTTGTTCATCGGCATATTTGTTTCTTTGCTCTTTAAATTTTTTAATTTTTTCGGAATATTTTTGCTCTATGACATCTCTTTGTCTTTTTCGAATTATTGCTATATTTGTTGCTTGTTTAGGTGTTAAATTAGGATATTTCGCCATAACTTTCTTTATATCAACTTTTTTTAACGCCATATCAGTTCTATCTGTTCTCAATTTACCTTGCCTATTAAAAGATCTATTTGAACGATCTTGTATCTTTTGTTTCAAAGCACGTCTTGTATTTTTTAATGTTATTTTATTTTTAATAGAAGACGCAAACCTCCCTTTTCTAGTCTGACTATTTCTTAAACCAGTTCGTAATGCAGTTTTGGCTTTCCGTATTTGATTTCTAACTTCTTGCATTCTATCGGTTCCCTTTCCAGATGTGTTTATCCTATTAATTGCATCCTTAAATTTTTTGCTTGCGTTAATTCTTGATTCTTTTCTCAAAGTTTTTTTCATCAATTTTTTACTTTCAACTAATTTATTAAATCTTGCTTTGTTGTTTCCTGTTAATTTGTTGATTCCTTCATTTTTTACCTTCTTAACTAGATTTATGTTTTTTGCAGTTTGCTCCCTTTTTTCTAATTTCTTTATTTTTCTTTCATCTTTTTTAATTGTTTTTTTAATTCTTCTAAGATCTCTTCTTGCTTGTCTTGAATTTTTACTTCCAATAATTTTTCTTTTTAAAAAACCTTTAGATTTTAATTTTTTTAGTGCTTCGGACCTATCAAATTCATATGTAGCTCTTGTTTTTCCATGTGTATTTCTCAATTTTCTAGCTTCATTTAAGTTATTTTTTATGCTTTTTGTGTTATATTTCTTCTCTTTTTTTTCAGCCTTTTTATATTTTTTTGATTTTTTAACAGAATTAATTCTTTTTTCCAATCTATTCGATGTTTTTTTTTCTAATCTTTGTTTTCTTGTACGTATTTTATTCCTTTTGGCATCATAGGCATTGGTTCTAGCTTTTATCGCAGTATTTTTTTTTGTTGTTAAATTTTTAATTTTTTGTCCATATTTTTGTTTTGCAATTTTTGCAGCAGTATTTTTTCCAAAACTTTTTTCTAAGGATTTTTCATATTTAGCTGATTTTGCCTCTTGTTTCTTTAAATTTTGTGTGGCGTATCTTTGTTGCCTTTTTAATTTACCCGCTTTGGTAAAACTAGCTGTTCTTGCTTTTTGTACACCTTTACCAACACTTCCTTTAATTTTTTTTAATGTGGGTTTTTTAGGCATTTTAGGCATTTTAGGTTTAAATTGTAGTTTAGGTTTTAACCCAAATTTAGGGAAACCACCTTCTTGTGTTTGGATTAAATGTTGGTTATCCATTGTGTTTATCTTACATTTAAAATAGAAATTTATTCAAATAACCAAAAAAAAATAAAAATAAATTAATAATTAAAAATATTATGTTGAGTAAAACGTAAAACAATTTATTTTGTGTAAAATGTAAAACTATTTATTTTGTTTCTAAAAATTTGGAATATAGTTTTGATTCATTGCCTTCCATTAACCATAATTTCATATCATTATCTTGAATAAAGATTAAGAAGAATTTGACAAATTTCTGTAAGGAAGGTAAAACCTTTTTTTCAAAGTAATTATCAGGGTAAGAAACAGGTATTATTCCAAGTTGGCATTCTTCCCCCTTAGCCAATTTTTCAGTTAAAAATCCCTGATGACATTTACTCATCCACATATACGTCATAATTTGGGGTTCTTCATAAGAACGCACCTCTCCAAATAGGGATTTTGTTCTATTTTTTATTTCTAGAACGCAGTTATCCTGGGTCATCCCATCAATTTTACCAACTAAAAACCAATCAATTCCGCCAACATTAAACAGATTTACTAAAAACCTCTTTTGTCCCATAGACACAACTTTTCCAGTCTGTTTCTCAAATTCTTGAATTGCACTATTTTCCTGTAATTGTCCAAATCTAGTATTAGTGGCATCTTTTACTAGCTTAGCAACTTCCTGTTGTTCTTTTTTTGTCATTACTTTTTGAGTGTCTTTTTCTATTTTGTCAATTATTTGCTTCTGTTGTGTTACCATCTTATTAGCACTGCTTGACTCTTGACATTTCTTTATCTTATTTTTAATATCTAATTTATATTTTTGTTCAATATGTTGTAATTGTCTCTGAGCACTCATAGTTTTTGCGACTTTTCCAGTCGATAAATATTCTGCTTCGAATTTATAAAAGGCGTCTCGATCCAAACTTCTCCAAACATTCGCAACTACTTTATCAAATTTTTTAAAGTAATTACGACCCATTAAAATATATAAATCTCCTGTTGATATATTAGCTTTTCTTTCATTACCCATCGATTCCAATTCAGATATAAATGCTAATTTATTATTTATCTTTTCTTCTATAACTAAACTATCTAGTTCTTTTTTAAAATGATTTATTTTCTTTGTATTTTCCAGATTTAATCTGTTTTATAAATTATATTTAACTATATTTAACTAGATTTACGATATTATAAATAAAAATGAAAAATAACAATCAATTTTAAATCCACATCAATAAATTATTTAATATCATCCCAATATTTTTCTGGATTTGCAGCGGCTTCTAACTCTTGAAGTTTTTCTTCATCGGTTTTTTCAGCACACGATATAATTGATAATGCATATATTAAACCAGGGATATAAAACAACATTGTTAGTATTAAAGCATATATAACCTTGTCTAAATTGCGGAATAATTGGTAAAAATCTACATATGGGAACTCATCCACAATATACTCCATAATAACACCTAATGGAGGGAAAATAACAGTGAATAACACTCTAAACAAATTTGTTGGTAAACAAAAAGTTCCGTATCCTAATCCACCATATACAAATCTGTCAAATAAGGTAAAAGAATCTTCATCAATTTTATTATTTAATTTAGCATCTAGATCACTAGACATTATATTAAATGATATTTAGAAAATAAAAATAAAAATAATATCAATCACCTTTTAATTTACCCTCAAATATCTTAATAAAGTTATAATTAGATTATAATGTAATTGATATTATTTATATTTTGCGGAGGATTGTATAAATTAAAAAGACTATGATTACCATAAAAATCAGCCCTGCGTAATATTTAGTTGTTCCTTCTTTGGTTATAACTTCTCCGTCTTTAATTGCATTTGCTCTTGCTTTTTCTCTGAACTTTTTAATTTCGTCAAGTTGTTTTTTTTCATATTTATCAGCATATCTACTACGACTAGTTAAAACAAAAGCATATATAATCCCCAACAAATAATGGAAATAACATAGAATCATACAAATTATAATACTAAACCACCCTTTAATTCCTTTTGCGAAAAATACACCCAATGGTGGTGTTAAAAATGTGATTAAGTATCTAAAATATTTCATTGAAAAGCAAAACCCATTTGCTTTTATATTATACTGATTTGGGTCATCTGAATCTCCGTGTCTATACCCTACTGAAAATAATCCGTAATATAGTCCAAAAACCATATCATATAACCATTCAAAACCATCCCAAAATATTACCATTACTGATTCAAAAATCTCCACAAAAATACTTATTATTTTATCCAAAATCATTATCATTGCGACCGATAATGGTCCTGAACCATCTAAAATGTTATTTACTTTTTTTTGACGGTCTTCATTTGCTTTCATTTTTCTGCGAATATATGGTGGAACATAATTGCTATCCTTTGCTTGATCTGAACTTGTATATTTGTAGGTATCAAATTTGGAGCTAATACTTTGCCCTCTTCTTTTTTCCCAAGCTTCATCCCAAGATTCTTTCTCCAAAAATCCCATAATGTCAATCTATTAATTATTTAGAATATTTTAATCAATATATAACTAGATTAATTACTAACATAACAATTTAAATTAATATGTAAAAATTAAAATTAATGTGTAAACATTAAAAAATAAAAATGAATATAAAGAAGTTAAATTAGCAATAAATTAATACTAAGGCATAAATTAATCCCGGAAAATAATATACCAATGTTAAAATAGCACATATTAAGATATTAATCCAACTCGAAATACCAAATTCCATTAACAATCCTAGCGGAGGCAGTAAAATAGTTGATATTATTATAGAAAATGGAACTTTATTATTAGGGATTTTATAACATTTTTGATCACGTCCACATTGTTTCGATTTTTTACCTAAATTATCAAAATTATCTTTTGTGCCAGTTCTATCTTTATTTTCATCAATATTTTGGTCCCATCCCCAAATACTTGTAAATGTATTATCGAATACATAATTAAAAATATTTTTAACTAGACCCATAAATATATCAACCATACCATATACTATAAATTTGGTCAAATTTAGAATTGATGTGAAGAATTCAGTTATTAATTTTACAGGATTCAAAAATTCTTTGAAGAACCACCATACAAACATTGCGAACCAAATTGCAACTTTTCCAAGAACTATAATACCTTTCCCAATCATTTCAAAAACTGAACCTATTGCAACAAACATGTCTATTAAAAAACCAATACCTCCCTTATTTCTGAAATTTAATTGGATACTAGATTCATTATATATATTATATTTTTGTAATAATAAATTACTATTTGGGGGTAAAATTTTACCACAATATGTCAAATAATAAAATTTATTACTCTCTGATATTTTTTTGCTAATTTGAGAATGTAAATCTTTGATACTAGTTTCTGGATTTATTTCAATTCTTAAATTATTATTTTTACTAATTAATATATTTACAAAATGGTTCATAACCTACTTATTTAAAAATGAGAAAAAAAGAATATTAGATTAACAATATAATAGAATTAAGGCATATATTAAACCAGGGAAATAATACCATAATGTTAGAACACAACATATTAGTATATTTATCCAACTAGATATACCGAATTCCATTAATAGACCTAGTGGAGGAAGTAAGATTGTAGCCATAATTACAGAAAACGGGAGTTTGTTTTTAGGAGTTTGATAACATTTATCACCATTGCATTTTTTATCATCTTTTTCACTAAGATTAGACATATTTTCTCTTGACTTCTCTCTGTTTTTACTATTACCACCTTTATTTTTATTCATATCATAATCCCAACCCCATATACTTGTTATTGCTGTTCCAAATGTGAAATTGAAGGTGTATTTGACAATTCCCATTATAAAACCAATAATAGAGAGGACAGATAATCTAGCTATTCTTGCTAATGTGGTAAAGAATTCTGTGAATATTTCCCAAGGTCTAAATAAATCAGTCATCACCCAATATGCAAACATTGATATCCAAACTAGCAATTTAACACATACTAATAATATTTTGTAAATATTGACAAATACATTTCCAATCATAACAGCTGGTTCTATTAAAGGTTCGAATATACTATTTACAATATCAGTTAAACCACCACCGCCAAATAAACCACCCCTATTTCTAATATTAACAATAATCCGGCTCCCCGATTCTATTTGATAATCTTGTAATGTTTTACTCAATATTAGAGGTTTACCAGCATACATTAACCAAAAAAAATTAGCGGGGCAATTTAATTTTTGGCTAATATATTGATAAATATCTGTAATTGAAGTTTTTTCTGATTTTTTTGGATAATATGCTTTTGATTTTATTGGTTCAACATCAAAAAAAATATGATATTTGTTTTCTATATTTTCCATATAAACTTATGATATTATTAGAAATTATTATCATTTGGAAAACATTATCATTTAAATTAAAATGTATTAACTTTAATTATAAGTAATTATTAAAAGTAATTATTAAAAGTAATTATTAAAAGTAATTATTAAAAGTAATTGTTAAAGTTTATACCTGGGATGATAGGTTTCGTTTAATACCTCGCTTTATTTTTGAAACACCGCCATGTTTTCTAATATAGACAACCGTTCCATAAACAATCATTACCAATGCAATAGCTCCAAGTATTCCACCGATAATACTACCAATCATAATTGTATTATTATCGCTATTATCAGTCGATGATTTCGCTTCTTGTTGGAAATTAACTCCATCAACAATATCATCCTCCCCAGATTTGTAAACTACAATAACCAATTTTTGACCTCGATTACTAAAATTATTATTTCGAGACGACATAGCTTTCACTTTTCCAGAAGAGCTCGGTTTAATAGGTGGAAAGTTGAAATATGGTTCTGCTCGGTTAAGCAACGCACAATTTTTCAAAGATTGTTGATCATTCCGCTTATTTCCACTTACAAGCTGTTCAAAAGTATAGCATTTTTCCGAATCTTCAATTGGTTGTCCAAGAGAAGCTAGAATTTTCAATGTTTCTTCTGTAAGAATTTCAGTAGAATCATCGGAAGGCATATTATCTTTTTTAGTATCAATAACTACTACATTACTCCTATCAGTTCCAGCCCGACCCTCTCCATCATTTCCAGTCGGGTTATAATCGCTACCCAACCACTGAAAATGAATATATTCTTCCTCCGAAATATATAGAATATTGGGCACAAAATCATACTCAATACAATTCCTAACCTGGGCAATATTACCACGTTTTCCCTGAACATTTACATTATGAATCATCTTCTCCTTGAGTTCTTGAGGACGTTCTACAATATTAAATGTATAAGTTCGGTCCTCAA
>Ga0129342_1000519_pt1 | contig 16483 bp, 19 predicted proteins | sample CPBDNA_5_FD_94426 | JGI IMG/M metagenome (GOLD analysis project Ga0129342, IMG submission 94426) | Freshwater to marine salinity gradient microbial communities from Chesapeake Bay, USA - CPBay_Sum_15_0.2_DNA | ecosystem: Environmental > Aquatic > Marine > Coastal | place: USA: Chesapeake Bay...
CAAATAACATTTGGTGTTCTTTTCGAACTTTTGGAAGACAATGGTTATTATATAATAGAGGACTCTCATACATCGGACGATTTAGTAGGGTACGACGTTAAACCAAATTTCTCCAATTCAACCAAAAACTGTTTCTTAAATTTAAATAATGAAGGAAAACTTATAAGTGAATATATAGATTCTGAAAAATTATTGACCATCCAAAATAAAATCGACAATGTATATAATTTTACCTCTAGTAAAAACGAGTCTCAAACGCTAATAATAAAAAAAAAAATAAAATGAAAAACATACTAATATTAGGTGGTGGAGGGTTCATAGGTGGACACTTAGCCAAAAGATTATTTAACGAAGGAAATTTCGTTAGAGTTGTAGATATTAAACAACACGAATATTTTAATATCGATGAGTTTTGCTCCGAATTTATTCAGGGAGATTTAAGAGATCCACAATTTGTTAGTAGAATAATGTTCTCACCAAATCAATTTTCAATCGACGATAAAAAAAATAGTTTTGATGAAGTATATCAATTAGCTGCCGACATGGGCGGTGCTGGTTATATTTTTACAGGTGATAACGACGCTAATGTAATGCACAATTCTGCATTAATTAATCTTAATGTATCCTATTACGCATCTATATTCGGGGTTAAAAAATTATTTTATTCATCGTCGGCATGTATGTACCCCGAGCATAATCAATTAGACCCAAACAATCCTAATTGTGAGGAATCATCCGCATATCCGGCAAATCCTGATAGTGAATATGGTTGGGAAAAACTTTTTAGCGAAAGATTGTATTTAGCGTTTAATAGAAATTATGGTCTAAATGTTAGGGTTGCTAGATTCCATAACATATTTGGACCTTATGGTACTTGGAAAGGTGGTAAAGAGAAGGCACCTGCAGCTATGTGTAGAAAAGTAGCCGAAACACCTGATGGTGGGGAAATTGAGGTTTGGGGAGATGGTCAACAAACAAGATCATTTTTATATATTGACGAATGTGTTGAAGCGGTGATAAGGTTAATGGGTGGTGATTTTAAAGGTCCTGTAAATATTGGTTCCGAAGAAATGGTTACAATAAACCAATTAGCTCAGATGTCTATTGATATTTCAGGAAAAAATATTAAAATAAGTAATATATCGGGAGATGATTTTAAACAAAAATATGGATTTAAATGTCCTGTCGGAGTTAAAGGAAGAAATTCAGATAATAAACTATACAAAGAAAAAGTTGGATGGTCGGTATCTGAACCACTAATTAAAGGTTTGGAAAGAACTTATAGCTGGATTAATGATAATGTTATAAATGATGACAAGAAAAAAACAGAATACACAACAACCTGAACAGGTTGATAGAAAATTAACCAAAAAAGAATATATAAATTCTTTAGTTAATAAAAATATTAGAAATAAATCTCTCACCGAGAGTCAAAAAGAATATTATGAATTATTAACCAATAATCAAATTGTATTATGTTCGGGTCCCGCAGGTGTTGGTAAAAGCTACATTTCAATGAAAGCGGCTGTTGACTTGATATTAGACCCAAATAATTCATATGAAAAATTGGTTATTGTTCGCCCTGCCGTTGAAGCAGAAGAAAAATTAGGTTCGCTACCAGGAAATGTGGAAGAGAAGCTGGACCCTTATATTTTTCCTTCTTATTATCTTTTAAATAAAATAATCGGTAAAGAAGCCCGTGAAAAATTAAAGGAGGCGGAAATTATTGAGATCATGGCATTGGCATATATGAGAGGTATGAATATCGATAATACCATTTTGATATTTGAGGAGGCTCAAAACTCAACACCAAATCAAATGAAGTTGTTATTAACAAGAATTGGGTATAACTCTAAATTTTTTATTTCAGGGGATCTAGAACAAACCGATAGATACAAAGACAAACGTCAATCAGGGTTGTGGGACGCTCTTCAAAGATTTAGAGGGGTAAATGATGTTGGGGTGTTTGAATTTTCAGACAACGATGTTGTAAGAAACCCACTAATTAGTAAACTTTTAAAAAGATATGAAGAATGAGAATCGGTATTGATCTTAATGGTGTTTTACGTGATACTATAGGTAAATTCACTCAAGTATATGAAAAAACTATTGACGAACAGTCTCTATTGGAGCCATCTCGTCAATACGAATCCACTGTAGGTGAAGAAGAGTTTTATGAATCGGCGGAAATTGATTTATTTGAAGGTTTTAAATATGAAATAAAAAGTGAGGTAACTTCATTAAATCTAATGGACCATTTTGCGTTTAAATCAAATGATGAATTATATGATTTTATGTATAATGAAAATGTAATGTCTATTTTTGGACACGCCTCATCTTCAGAATACTCAACATTTCATGATTTACAAGACATATATATTAAATATAGAGACAACAATGAGATATTAATTGTTTCAGATGAAATTGGAAAATCTAAACCGGCTTCACTTTTTTTTATTTCTAAATTCGGATGTCAAATTGAAAAAATTAAATTTTATTCACAAATAACAATAAATTCTATGTGGAATGAAATTGATGTTTTACTTACGGCAAATCCTGACTTATTATTACATTATCCACAAAATAAAATTGTGGTTAAATATAATACAAATTATAATAAACACATATTTTCAAAATATTCTATATCAAAATTAAAAGAATTTGATCCGATATTAGAAAATATACTAAAATCAGAATAAAATATGTTTAAAATTTTCAGCGACAATTATTACGTAGATATTGATGAAATAGAAAAGTATGTAAATATACCATCGTCGTCAGGTGGTAGTGAAATGCACATAAACGTGGTTAAATATGAAGCTATTAAAATGATGTTGGAGGTTATAATGACCGAAGATGAAGAAATTGACGAGTCTTTGGGATTAAAGGGAGGCACAGGTTTAACAATCCCTTTTAAAATAGCATTTAATTCACTTTTAAATAAAAAATTGATTAATAAGTATTAAAATGACACAAGAACAAATTCAAAAATTAGAAAAATCGATCGAAAATCTTGAGAACAGAAAATCCAAAATTTATTTCATGGTCCAAGATACAAAAGGGAACGCAAAAGCCTCTATTTCTCAAATATATAGAATGGCTATGACTCTTAAAAAGAATGGGTTTAATCCTATTATACTACACGAAAAACCTGACTATACTGGAGTGTCAAACTGGCTTGGTGAAGAATATATGAATGAATTACCACATAAATCAATCGAAGGACAAAGCTTAGAAGTTTCACCTGAGGATTTTATAATTATTCCTGAATTATATGGGTTTGTTATGCCTCAATTAAGTAACTTACCTTGTGGTAAAATTGCATTATGTCAAGCTTATGACCATGTGTTAGAAACATTACAACCTGGACAAACTTGGAGTCAGCTAGGATTTACGAAATGTATTATCTCTACCGAAGAACAAAAACAACACGTTTCGTCAATTATGAAAAACATTTCTTTTGATGTTTTGAATCCAGTTATTTCTGAATCTTTTGAGAGACAAGTGATACCCCCCAAACCAATTATTGCTATTCACACAAGAGATCATAGAGACACTATGACTCTAATAAAGACGTTTTATTTAAAATATCCTCAATATAGGTGGGTTACTTTCAGAGATATGAGAGGTTTATCTGAAAAAGATTTTGCAAACGCCCTTAAAGATTGTTTTTTATCGGTTTGGATTGACCCCACAAGCGGTTTTGGAACTTTTCCATTAGAGTCTATGAAAGTAGGTGTTCCTGTTATAGGGAAAATACCAAATATGCCACCTGAGTGGATGAACGAAGATAATGGTATATGGATTAGAGAACATAACCAAATTGTTGATTTCGTTTCAGATTTTTTACACAATTGGTTGGAGGATAATATAAATGAATCGCTATACGAAAGCATAAAAACAACATCTGAAAAATATTCCGATATAAGTAAATATGAGACTGAGGTAATTAACTTGTTCTCAAGTTATATCCAAACCAGATTGGAACCATTTAAAGATCAATTAAATAAACTACAAACAACAGAATAAAATGTTAGATGAATTAAATTTATCGGTTATTTTACCAATAAAATCGGGAAATGTCAAAAATTTTGATGAGCTTTTTGACAAGGCTATTACATCTTTAAAAACACAAAAACATCCATTTAAAGAATTAATTATTGTTCATACGGATGAAACCAAATTAAATGAGGTTTTAAATAATTATAATTTTGAAGACCTAAATGTTAAAAAATTATTGTGGTCCGAAGAGGCTAATTACTGTTCCCAAATAAACTACGGTGTTGAAAATTCTGATTCAGAATGGGTTTCTTTTTTTGAATTTGATGACGAATATTCGTCAATATGGTTTAAAAATGTTGACCTATACATCAAGTCTTATAATGATGTAGACGCTTTTTTACCAATAGTTGTTGATATCGATAACAAAGGTGTTTTTGCCGGTTTTACAAATGAAGCCACTTTTGCTGCAAATTTCTCAAATGAAATGGGTATTTTAACAAACGAAACTTTACAAAATTATCAAAATTTTCAGTCATCAGGTATGGTTATTAAAAAATCTATATTTGAACAATATGGTAAGTTTAAACCATCAATTAAATTAACATTTGTTTATGAATTTATGTTAAGAATGACTCATAATTCGATTAAAATCATGACAATCCCTAGAATTGGTTATAAACATACTAATTTACGCGAAGGATCTATTTTTTGGAATTATAAAAATGGAACAAATGTTATGACACCCGATGAGATTAAATTTTGGATTGAGTCTGCAAAAAAAGAATATTTCTTTAATGTTGATAGACAGATAAAATATGAACCAGAAACAGTTTAATGGTATTAAGTGGAAATACTAACAACCACGTCAATAAAAAAGGAAGAAAACCAAAATCAGATAATTATTTTGATGAAAAAGAAGAGTTTGCGGTAAGATTATATTTGTCAGCCAACACGTTTGACGAAAAAAATAGAATATATAATCAGTCACTTAGAAAACCCTTGGATAAGATGATATCGTCAATTATCAGACGATATAAATTGTATAGGAAAGGCATGAATTTTGAAGACATCCATACTGATACGCATTCCTTCTTAATGACTAAAATTGATAAGTTTAAGCCTTCAAAAGAAAAGAAGGCTTATTCTTACTTTGGGACTATTTGTAAAAATTATCTTATGGGTCAAATAATAAAAGACCAAAAAGATATGAATAGAAAAATTTCCTATGAGGATATTTCATCAGATTTGGAAAATAACGAAAGGTCTGATTTAATTTATTATATGGATAACGACACCATCCAAACTGAAGAAATTATTTATAGATTTTTAAACGAACTATATACTATATTACAAAATAGCGAATTAAATGAAAATGAGAAAAAATTAGGAGAATCTCTTTATGAAATTTTTATAAACTATGATTCTATATTTATAGGTACAGAAAATAACAAATTCAACAAAAACATAATTTTACTTTCCTTAAGGGAAATGACTAATTTAACAACTAAAGAAATTCGTTCAGGTTTAAAAAAATATAAAAAAGTTTATTTTGAATTAATTCAAAACATGGTTAAATAATATTTATTGTTATGTCTAGACCTCAAAAGAAAAAAATAGAATTAAGTAAAGAGTCAATGTTGTCTCTTATGCAAGAAATTTATAATGAACTTGTAGAACAGAGAAGTACTGCACTTAGAATACAAAATAAAATGTTATCAATGATGAAAGACCCTGAAGATATGACTTTAATAGGTCCGGTTATTGAAAAACAACAAAAAATAATCAATGATTGCGTTGAAAAAAAATTACAGTTATCTAAGTTACAATCTTCTATATGGGAAAAATCATCCAATAAGCAAGACGATTTTAAATTAACTGATATGGACGACGATTTAATATCTGATCTATTAAATAAGGATATTGAAAATAATCAAAGTTTTAAATTAAAATAATTTGGCAGACCTTAATCAAGGATATAAAGATGTACAAAGTAAGATTAACAGCCTTAAAACATTTAGAGAAATTAAAGGAAATATTAAATCTTTATCATCTAAGGCTGATAACTCAAATGAAGCAGCAAATAAAAATATTGCAAATACTTTGTCTGCAATTGAGGAACAAAAAAACCGACTTCAAAAAGAAGTTGAGAGCCAATTTCAACAATTAATAAAATTAATTTCCCAAAACAGAGGTAACGGTCTTGATAGTACTAAATTTTTAAAACAAACCTTTGTAAAGGCGATTAAGAAGGTAAAACCTGAAATAGAACAAATAGTTCAAGACGAAATAATATCACTTTTAGGGTGTTCCCAACAACAGACATTTGACGGAAATCAAGTTATTTATATTAAAGTTAAAAATGTAGATTTTAAAGAATTACTTAAAATCTCACCGGAGTCATCGGTTGGTAAAACCAAATACGAAAAAAACTCTGATTTGGATACCGGTGACTTAAAATACCCTATGAATAGACAACTCTATCAAAGAATTGATGAGGAAGGTATTCCGTTTACATTTAAAGGTGCTTCTAACCAAAATTTATTTGACATTTCTTATGAACAAACAGATAATTTAGGACAACCTGGTGATTTTTTTAAAATATCTCTATACAACAGAGATTCAGGTCCAAATAAGATCGTGGATTTTTTAAAAGATTATTATCAAAGAATGTCATTTGTTGAATTTAATGTTATCATATCGGAACTTATGAATTCATTAACGGGAAGTATTTCTGCAGAATTAAATTTAGGTATTAATCAAATAAAAGACCAAACTAAATTTGAAAGAATTATTTCTAGAGTTTTGGGGTTATGTTTTGATGATAGACAGGAAATAGATGTTAGTGGAACAGCAAAAACTGGGGAGTTAGATAACTTAGACGATGATTTTTTTGAATTTAACGAAGTGGACTTATTTAATATTGATCAAGAAGTATATAACATACAAAATAGATCAGTTGAATTTGAGGATTGTGGAAATTTAAAGTTTCCTGTTAATACATTTGAAATTGTAAAATCTATTGATACTTTAAATTTTATAGATGAAAATAACGATGAAGAGTTAATAAAAGCTATAACCGATGTTACAAACACATTTACTCAGAGTGGAGGTATTTCTTTAAACCCGTCTTTTCAATTAAGTTTCGATTTTTCATTTATAAAAAAATTACCAAGTTCATTAATAACATCATTGTTAGGTCCTAAAATATTTTTACCTGTTTTTATAATGTTTAAAGCAGCCACTCAAAATATTCAAAATATTAACATAGAGTCACTAACTGATTTTACTAAAAAGTATAAAAGTTTTTTTGTTAATTTGGCATCAAAAATCGGTGGTTTATTCATTAAAGAATTATTTAGGATAATTAAAAAAGATATTGTATTATTAATAAGAAGTATTAGTTCTGACTTATCTAAAGAGGTTTCTACTAAAAAATATGCAATTATTCTTAATTTAGTGGCTTTACTGATACAGATCATAAAAATAATTAAAGATTGGCGACAATGTAAAAATATTTTAGATCAAATTTTAGCATTACTTAAATTACCGGGAATAGGTAGAAATATAGTACCCGCACCATTATTGTTGGCAACACCATTATTACCAGGTTATTCAGTCGAAAGATCTTTTATAAATGTTATTAATGACTTACAAAAACTTGGTTTACCTACAGGTCCTTTACCTGATGGAAGTCCTAATTTAGGTTTGGTTGCCACTTACGCAACTTTAAAAGGTCAAGGTAAGGAATTGTGGGAAAATGCTAAAACCGAGATGTTCGTTCCTCCAATACCAGTTATTGCAGGAACGGCAACAAGTCCAAAATCATTATCGGGTAAATTTGTTTAAAAAAATGGAAGAAATAAGTGAAATACAAGAAATAATATCAGAATATAAAGAAAGATCCAATAAAGACCTGATCAGGGCTATGGAAACTTTAAGTGATGAGTTTGAAAAAACTAAAAAAACAATAATCAATTTAACATTTTATTTAGAAAATGTTGAAAAAACTTATGACAAATTATTAAAAGAATACACTATTAGAGTCGATGGCAAATTATAAATTAATACATCAAGGAAGAGTATTAGATTCGGATGACCCTTTAAGATTGGGTAGAATAAGGATTATTGAGGATAATGTTAATTTAAACGATATTAAAGAATCGATTACCGAAAGATGTAAATCAGGTAGTAATCCGAATCCGAACGTAGATGTTGAACAAGGTATTAAAAACATCTGTAAGTGGACCAAAGACGACCCTTACGTAATTTCATCTCTATTACCTTTTACCATTAACATAACACCAAAAAAAGATGACTTAGTAAATATAATTTACGTTTACACTCAAAATCCGAACAGCCAAAGTAGTTATTTGTCCGATAGAAATAGATTTTATATACCGGTTTCTCCATCAACCCCACTTTCGGTGATTTTTGAAGATTCGACAGCCTCTAAAACTAATACTTCTTCGGGTGATAATTATAAACAACCTAAAAACCTAAAAGAAGTTGGGGGTGAAATACCTAGAGAAACTTTTGGTGTTTTTCCTGAACCAGATGATAATTCATTAGTAGGTCGTGGATCGACAGATTTAATTTTAAAAGAAGATACTGTATTATTAAGAGCGGGTAAAACAAACGATTTAGTTGGTCCGACAACTAATTTACCCACAGCCAATGAAAAAAGAGCTTTCGTTGAGTTAACTAAATTTAATACTAAAAAATTTTTTGGAGGACAGGTAACCCAAAATACGTTTTTTATTGATGTTAAACAAATAAAGTATTTAATTGAGTATCATTTATATAACCCAGAAAACGAAATGGATAATTTCCGGGGGTATATTCATTTGTACAAATTAGAATCTAAACCTAACCCAATATTAAATTACGATAATTTTAAAGTAGATACCAATGTAGACCAACTTAAGGGAACACAATTACCAATTAGTTTTGAATTCAATAATAAAACATTACTAGAAGTAATTAATTTGGTTAATAATTTTATAAGAGGGTTAAATAATGATTTAATAGAAGTTACTGACCACGATCCGAATACATTTGTTTCCGAATCAGGAAAACAATTTCCTTTTTGCTATAGACCATCCAAATCGACTTATGATAAGATGGTTCAAGCTGAAGGAGGTCCAATTGAATCTAACAATATATATACACTATATCAAGGTGTAAACATTAACGACGGGTCAAATTCATTTGGATTCGGTATTGTCACTTATAAAGATAATACCGGCTTAATATTAAAAACTAAACAAACAAAATACAACGATCCGCAAACAACAAACGAACCGATTACGTATGGTGTGATGGGGGCTCAAAAAGTATATATATTATCTCACGATTCTAGTATTGGTGTTAATAAAATAGATTTAAGGGATACAATATATGGTATCCCTCAAGATAAGTATTTGGAAATTGAAAGTAAAACTGAACCTTTAATGAGAGGTGAAAAAACTTTAGATTTACTTAACCTTATTGTTAAATTTCTTTTATCACATGTACACCCTTTCCATGGGTTACCTCCAGTTCCTGTCGGTCAAGACGGTACACAGAGTCAGGAAATACTTCAAAAATTATTAGACGCTCCAAATACTATTCTAAACCAGAATATTAAAATTAATTAAATTGGTAATTTCATATATTTATAGATAAAAAAAATGTCTATAAATAATTCATATTTTAATAGAAACAACACATTACTTTCTAATGTGTTTACAAACACAGGTCAAGCCCCAATCACCGAACTATTCTTTGGAAGTGTTAGTCCTGAAAATCCAACAACGGTTTATAGTAGATTTATTTTTAACATTGATTTGGATCTACTTCGTTCAAAAATAAATGATGGGTTAATACAAACAGGTTGTACAACAGGAATGACTCATGAATTAGTCATGATTAATACTGCATCATTTAATACTAAATTATTGAATTCCACAAGATATGGTGGTGAAATAAAAAGGGCATCCTCATTTGATTTAATATTATTCAGAATACCTTTAACATCAGGAACAACAGGTGATGAACAATTATGGGACGAAGGTGTTGGTAAAGAATACGATTTAGGAATAGGTCTTAATGATACAGAATCTGTCTTTAATAGAAGTAATTACTCCAATGAACCATCTAATTGGTTTGATAAACAAACATCGCAACAATGGAGTCAATCTGGATTATATAATAATCAAAACTCATTAACGGGATTAACCGGACTAAACTATTCTGCCTTAACAATAATTGATGAACAACATTTTGAATTTGGAAATGAAAATATTTCATTTGATATGACCGATGAAATTAATGGAATTCTAAATGGTACCATAACAGGTGTCACAGGGTGGGGGGTTGCCTATAAACCAAACATTGAACTGTATACTGGTGGTACTCAGTATTATTCTGTAGGTTTTTTCACTAGACATACTCAAACATTTTATGAACCTTATTTACAGACCACATATGATGACTTAATATCTGATGACAGAAACTTATTCACTTTAGGAAAAACAAATAAACTATATCTCTATGTTTACGATAATGGTAATCCAATTAATTTAGATTCTAATCCTTTTGTAAGTATACTAGATAGTAATGGAGAAATAATATCAGGTTTAGAATCATTATCAACTTGTAGAAAAACTGCAGGTGTCTATGAAGTTACAATACCTGCCTTATTGGGGTACCAAACACCATGTACTTTTACTGATGTGTGGTCTGGAATATCGTTAAATAACGTTCCATTACCTAATATAGAGAATGAATTAATTGTAAGACCATACACCGCTTCTATATCAATTGGAACTCAAACCAATGATCCTTCTGTTTATGGTTTTGATTATTATGGAATTAAACAAGACGAAAAGATTTTAAACACTGATATTAGAAAAGTCGGAGTAGTTATTAAAAAAGAATATACGTCAAACCAACCTTTAAATAAAATAAATGCATTTTATAGGGTATTTGTTAGAGAAGGTCAGACAGAAGTACAGGTCCAAGATTGGACTCAAATAAATAAAACACCTAATGAATACTATTTTATTTTTGACACAAGAGACAAAATACCTAATGAATATTTTATAGATTTAAAATTAGAAATAAACGGAGAGATAAGTACGTTTAAAAGACAGATTAAGTTTCAAACTGTAAATAAAAAATAACATAAACTTACATTTGATAATATTATATTTTTTTTATAATATTTATTGTTAAACTTATTATACTATGAAAACAATTCTAACTTTATTCATGGCATTTCTTTGCCAAATTTCATTTTCACAGACGTTCTGGGTAAAAGACGTTATTAATTTTAAACAGGGTTTAAATAATGACGGAGACTCAGTATTGGTCGAAAGATCAAATACTGATAAAGTAATTGGTTTTGCGGAAAATTCAGATTCATTTACTGAAGATTCTGTTTGTAACTACCTTTCATTAGGTTTCGGTGGTGATCTTGTGGTTCTTATGGATCATCCCATAAAAAATATTGATGGCTTTGACCTTAAAGTGTATGAAACTACATTTGGATCCCCTACATGTAGGAGATATCCTGAAAAAATAATGTTATTTGCGTCTCAGGATAATTGTAATTGGTATTTTTGCGGTTATGGTTGTCAAGATTCAGAATTTGATTTAGGGGAACTAAATTGGGCTCAATATATAAGACTAATTGATATTTCATCATATGGTTTTTTTGACCCTCACGGACCTTGTGACGGTTACGATTTAGATGGTATTGAGGGGTATCAAATTGAGGATAGTTTAACTATGACTGAGCTAATTCCGGGATCGGCTCAAAGTGTTGTGTTTTTTAATCAAGGTCTTAAAAAAGATGGTTCACCCGTCGCATTATCTAGAAGCAATCCTGAAAATTCATTAGGAATTCCACAAGGAACCGAAACGGTTAATTTTGTGTCATTAGGTTTCGGTGGTCAGATAGTGTTGAAATTTGATTTTACGGTTTTTAATAAAGAAAGTTTTGATTTTAAAATAACAGAAACAACATACAATAATCCTGAATGTGAAGAATATAGTGAGATGGTTTATGTTGAGGTTTCTATGGATGGGGAAAATTGGGTTGAATTGGGTATAATATGTTTAGATGGTATGGTCGATTTAGATACAGTACCTTATTTTCAATATATTAGAATAACAGATAGAAGTCCTTTGAGTGAGTTCACTAACTCTGCGGATGGTTATGATGTTGATGGGGTTTTTGAGTTAAATAGTTGTACCATGGATTATCGAGTAGATTTTGATGATATCATTACGATGAATGAAAAACCTGAATTAATTATTAAACCAAACCCATTTAATAACGTAATAAATTTTAACATATCTGAAGAGAAAGAAGTTATTATATACAACTTTGTCGGTAAATTAATTGATAGATATCAAAACGTTACAGATAGTATTAATACCTCTTATTTACCTTCAGGTATCTATTACTTAGAGGTACGAACGAAACAGACCATTACCACACATAAATTAGTTAAAAATTAAACACTAAAACCCCTCCAATAAAGAGGGGTTTTTTATTTTATTATATATTTATTAACAAAGAATTTATTATGAAAAAAGTAAGATTATCAGAGAATGATTTAACAAGAATTATTAAAAAAGTTATTTCAGAATCTAACAAAGAATATAGTGATAGATATATGTTTTTCTCAAATTTAGAACAAATGAGAAGACAATGTGATATGTTATTAGAGTTAGACCCTCAAATGGTGGAACAAATTTTAGACGACGGACATGATTGGGCTCAAGATCATATTGCCGAAGCCAAAAATAACATGGACCAAGTGTTTGACTTTATGATGAACCATATTAAAGGTGATGGTGTTGAGGATGTTGAAGAAAAATCATTTGTTGGTATGATGGAAGAGGGTTCCGAGATAACTGAAAAAAAGAAAAAGAATACTCCGACAAATCCGACTTTGTGGAAACAATCTTTAGCGTGGGCTCGATCAAGATATAAAGTATGTCCAAGTGCATATTGCAATGGTGCCGCCGCTAAACGATATAAAAGTAAGGGAGGTAAGTGGACTAAAAAATAACTTATTATTGTACACTTGAAAAAAAAATTGTACCTTTGCATAAATAATCTAAGGTATGAATCTATATAGAAACATTAAGAGACTTATAAAACGTCAGATATTTAAATATTCAGTTTGGTTAAATAAGAGACCATTAGATAAAACTCTAGACCCTGACATGATCAGGTATCAACACACATTTTTTCATATTGGTAGAAAGTTATTAAACAAGAAAGATACCGAATTAATATATGCTCCAGTTTCTGAGAAAAAAATTATTAAAAACGAACGGTTAGGTATTTACTTAACATTACAAAATCAACAAGCCTTTGTGACAAACCATGTGTACCATTATTCCATAATTATGGACGCTAGAACATGGGAAAGAATTAATTATTTGTTTAACAATGAAATTGAGAGGAGAAGAAAAAGTTATGAAAATGTCATTCATTCACAAATAAATTGCTCATTAAGTGATATTCTTAAAAAGATTTAATCTCTTTAAGAACTTTAAGAACAATTTCTTGAATATTTTCATTTGTTTTTTTCTTTTTTGGTTTATATGAAACCATTTTTGGTTTATTACCTGTTCCTGATTTAGGATTAGTTTTTTCCGCTTTCCTTTTTTGTTGACAGGCACTTCTTTTTTGAGAATCTGTCATTTTTGCAGCAACACCAGCCGCTCTACATTTAGGATACCCTTTGTCACCAGCTTCAGGTCTTCCACATGGGGGATGACCTCCCCCTTCTTTTTTACGACAAATATTTACCCATGGACCTTTAGGTTGTTTAGAACCTTTAGGTTTTTTTTTAGTACCGAACCAAACCCTCAAATCCTCAGATAATAGATTTGCATCAGTATTTTCACTTATTTCAACCCACATATTGATTAGTATAAATCATTTTATTATATTTTAATAATAAATATACTAACATATATGTTTCTTAACGAAAAAATAAACTTATTACCAATTGACACCCGTAAAGAATTTTATTTATCGGTATTGGATAATTATCATTGTTGTGAGGATATTAATGAAGCTACCGATGAGTTTATAAGAAAAAAATTACATTTGATAAATGGAAACCGTATTAAACCAAAACCTAGCTCTTTTGTTTGGGAGATTAGAAATAACAACAGAAGAACAACTTGATACACTATTACAAACCATGGATACTAATACCGCAACGGTATTATTAATACATGCGGTAAAATACGGTTTTGAACAAGGGATTTACAATATTGGTGAAACTGAAGTAATATCTAAATGTATTAGGACCCTTAGTAAAGTATCTTAATTATTTAAACCATTAAATCCTCCTAATGAGACTGTGTTATTTTGTCTTATCGCTCTATTTTGACCGTTTGTGTATACTGATTGATTAAACGTTGTTGACGTAAAAGAACCCGTACCACAGTCTTTACAATCTCTTGATGTAACCCCACCTGAGTTAACGGGGGTTAAACATTGTGTACATGCAGTATAAGGTCCGAATGCAATATACTCAGTCGCCCCGTCATTAGTTGTTGTGCCAGATGCTGTTAGTGTAAAACAAACACCTGTATCTAATTGATAGATTCTGTTAAGTGGATTTGCAGCAACAATCGTGTCGTCCGCGATAAACGTAATAGTTGTACCAACCCCACAAGTTGTTCCTGTCATTAATCTAATTGCCATAATATTTACTTTACTAATAAATATCTTATCACAGGGAAAAATTAAATGATTATATTGGATTTACGAATATTTTCAGGACCCCACATAGGCTGTAAGTTGTTTAACGACCAACATTTCATAAATTCTTCATCGCCAATTTCGGTTATTTTGAAAGATGATATCGGGTAGATATGGTCTACATGCCATTCGCCATAGTTATCCCAAGACATATTGTCCTTAAATTGTTTTTCTAAATGGTTGATTAACTCATTGGGAGTATATTGTAATATGTCAAAATAATGACCATTCTTCTTTACATTATTTTCTTTTAGAACTTGATATATTGCGGTTCTGAAATTGGCGATTAGTTTATAGAGGGGGTCATTATGTTTACGGGTTTTTTCGTAATTACGTTTTATACCTCTAATTTTATCTATATTTTTTTCTCGGTATTCTTTAAGATGTTCTTTTCGGTATTCTTTGTTTTGCTCGTACCATTTGTCGTAATTTTTTCTTTTACGTTCTTTTGTTTCAGGTTTTGATTCATATTTTTTCATGGCAATTTCTCTACCACCAATAAATCTCCTACCTGATGGGCCCATAACAACACCGTTTTCTTTTAAAATACGTAAAACCACTTGTTTATTTAACCCAACTTTTAATGATATAGTGTGAGAACCCAATAATTCTTCATTATACATTTTAAGGATAGTTTTAATTTCTTCTTCTGACGGGATATATTTCTTCATATATATATAAATATATGCCATTAACCCAAAAAATAAATTGTTTTTTAACGTATATAAAAAAAGGGACAATTTCTTGTCCCTTTTCATTAATATTAATTAATTGATTATCTCAATTCGTTCAAATCAAATGTACGAACACCATCAACGGTAATGCGGCCATAGAACCTGTTATTTACCATTTTTTTCGCGTATCTTGTCATAATCCCTTTAATTGGTGTAAAGTTAAACGGATTGTACATAGTTGGAGTCAACTGAAGTGGTACATATGGTGCGTAAACGTAACCTGTATCAAGTAACGATGTACCTTTGTGACCAATCAACACAGTGTTTGCTGGGAAGTATGGATCACGATAAACTTGGTAACGACCAGCTAAAGTTCCAACTCTCTCAATACCCATATTGTATTGATCTTGTTCAGGTGATGCGTTTGATACGTGGAAGTATTCCAAATCATCAAAAATTGCTGAAATTTCAGACGACACAATAATCCAATTAGCACCTCCACGAAGTGTTGATTTGTGGATTTGTGCCGAAATTTGGTTGATTGCCGTAATCAATGTTTGATTCCAGTCCTTTTGAGTGTATGGAGTAGTTCCTGAAGATAATCTCTTCCATCCGTTGTAATCCCAACGAAGGTTCCAAGCTGCTCCTTTACGTAAGTCACGTAAAATTTCACGATCGATTTCAGCCGCGATTTGTTCTGATAATAAAGCTGTAAGTTCAGCTTCAGCATCGATGTTGTGGAATGCCGCAACGTCCTGAGCAAGTTCTGGTGACCACTGAGCTCTTAACTTTCTTTCTGTTACAGAAACTGTTACCGACTCAAGATCAAATGAAACTTCACCAATCTTATCTTCAAATTCAAGTTCTTCGTAACGTCTCCAAGCTGCTTTAATGTTTGTATTTGCAGAAGTACCTGACCAATTAGCACTTGTAATTGTTGCTCCTGAATAACCATCAGGGGTAGACTGTCCACAAGAAATACATACCGGAACTTGAGTATCGATTTCTAAGTAAATGAAACCGTTAAATG
>Ga0129342_1000524_pt1 | contig 16419 bp, 14 predicted proteins | sample CPBDNA_5_FD_94426 | JGI IMG/M metagenome (GOLD analysis project Ga0129342, IMG submission 94426) | Freshwater to marine salinity gradient microbial communities from Chesapeake Bay, USA - CPBay_Sum_15_0.2_DNA | ecosystem: Environmental > Aquatic > Marine > Coastal | place: USA: Chesapeake Bay...
AAATTTTTAAAAGATAATGAAAAAATGTACAATTATATGATAGAAAAGGAAGCAATCAATGAAAAATATAGAAATATTAAAATAGAGTATTAAATAATTGTTCTCCCCTTTTGCATTTGTAACAAATAATAATATACTAAAATACGAATTATATTTAAATTATAAAAAATGTGTTAATTAATTATCATATAATATGTGTGAAATCATTGTATTCCATGCTTGTTTGCTATGAACATTTCTTTGATACCATTCATAACACTCCTTAGACATTGTTTCCCATTGTTGTCTTGAATTATTATTCATTTTTTCTTTAAGTTCCTCAGGAGAATTTGCTTTTAAATAATGAATATTTTCTTTCAATGGTTCCATATATGATTCAATAGAAACTTCATTTGTAACTATCGGTATTGTTCCAAATGCCATTAGTTCTACTTCGCGATGACACTTTGAACCATAACCACGTAAACATAATCCATATTTAGAGTCACGCAATTTCATTAAATATTCGCTGTGTGAAAATTTGTGTTTACTTCCCTTTGTACAATGATACTCATCTAATACATTTTCCCACGAAACGTTTTCTCTATATTTATTTTGAACATCGTTTTCTATATTTCCAATAAAGATTGATTCTATTTTTCTATCTTCGTATTTAGATATAATACCTTTTTCTTTTAAAATTTTTTCGAGAACCATTGGTTTTCTAGGCCAAAAAATCCATGGTTTTATATTTATATTAGGAAAATGCTTAGTTATTTCTTTACCTTCTTTATTTATATCTCCATTTCCAAGAAGTAATGTTGACGCATTATTGATTTCATTATTTAACCATTGTAATGTAGGTCGGTCATAAGTTAAAATATTAGGTTCTAACCAACAATGCATACTATTAATGTAAATCATATCAACATCATTGTTATTAATTTTCATTAATAAGGCCAACTCTCTAAAACTATCATTTTTATGATAGCCTAATCCTTGTAAAGGTTGTCTTGGTATCTTTAAAATCCATTTATTATGTATCACACGAAATATAATTGCTAATGTTTTATACATTTTTGCATTTATCATGTGATGAATAATTATATTATTAAAATATTCAAATCTTTTATCATGAAAATGAGTGTGAACGAATTTTATTGGTTTATCTTTATAATATAATGTATCATTTGGTTTTGATGTAATATATGAGGCAATTTTTTCTTTTGGTTCATCTGCAATAATCATTCTCCAACATTGAAAATTATAATTTTCTGGAAATTCAAAATAATCATATTTTTTTACAAGATCTTCTATTGATGCTTGATCATAATAACGTGATGTTTTTGTAAATTCTATCCAATCAAGTGGTAATTGTTTGTTATTAGTCCATATCATACCACCATTATAATAACCAGTATTATCAATATGTTCTTGAGTAATATATTGTCTAGAAACACCTAGTGATTTATCATTTACAACATCATTTACAACATCATCTATTACATCTAATATAATTATATCACTATCTAAAAATAACGTATCACTTTCATTTTCTAAAGCTCTTGAAATTATTTTAGATTTTGACATTTGAAATTCAGACCATATATTCATTTTATCCATTTGAAATCTATTTAATCCATGATATTTATCCAATTCTACAATCCAGTGTATATTTAAGCGTGGTTGTGGAGTAATATCCTCAATTATTTTTTTTGTTTCACTATCACTTATAATATATATATTTTCATTAGTATGATATATAGAAAGTGATAATAATAATCCTACTAATTCAAAAGCACAATTCGATGTACACATAGTACAAAATGATGTCGGCTTCATTATGTAAATGATTAAATTTATATTTTTATATATTTAAACTTATAATAATTAAAGATTTATGAATTATACTATTATAATGGAAAAATTAGGAACGAATTATGGTGGATGGTACGTTCCATTAAATATGGATTTGAATGAAAATAGTATTATTTATTCTGGTGGTGTTGGTGAAGACATGTCATTTGATTTATTAATACAACAAAAATATAAATCTACAATTTATTTAATAGATCCAACAAAAAAAGCTATTAAACATTTTGAAGAAGTTAAAAAATTTTATACAAATAATGAAAAATTTACTGGTGGAATACAACGAGATTATTATTCATGTATTCAAACATTAAAACCGGATTTGGATAAGTTTCAATACATAAATATAGGACTATGGAATTGTAAAGATACACTTAAATTTTATAAGCAAGAAAATCCCGAATATGTTTCACAATCATTAATTCAAAATATGTTTTCAAATGAATTTGATGAAATTGAAGCTGATAGTATTAAAAATATTATGGAAAAATATAATCATACAACTATTGATTTATTAAAATTAGATATAGAAGGAGCAGAAATTAAAACATTAAATCAAATGTTAGATGATAAAATATATCCAAAGTACATATTAGTAGAATTTGATTTATATTTAAAAAATAAAGATACTAATAAAGAAACTAAACAACTAATAAATCGTTTGATACTAAAAAGTAGCTATAAAATTTTAAAAAATGATAATTATAACATGACTTTTGTTAGATATTGAATGAATTATAATTATTTATTTTATAATATTTTTTTATGTTTTGTTTTATTATGTTATTATGTTATTATATAATTTAATTTAAAAATATTTAAAGTATTATATAAAAATGTATGAACCTATAGATATTTGTTTCTATAATTTATTTCATATTGGTGATGCATATATAACATCATTAATAATGAATATAATCTGTAAATCAAATATAGAAATGTTTTTTTATTACTATATAATAAAAGGTAACACATTTTTTTCACATATAAAAAACACTAAAAAAATAGATGACATAAAATTAATTCATGAAATTAATTCGTTGGAACGTGCGAACCCGTATAAATTAATTTCTTGTGATTCAAAAAAAATCTTATGTATAAATACATGGTGTAGAGCATTACGTTACCAAGACTATAATATTACGGATGCATTAGAAAAATGTAACGAAATTATAAACAAAATTAATAACGAATTCAATATTAATATAAAATTCAATATAAAAAAATGTGAAATGTTACATCCTATTAAATTTTCACCAGAACAAAAATTTATTGATTTTAAAAATAATACAAATTTAAATATTAGTTTTGTATATAATTTTAATTCATTATCAGTACCATTTCATAATAACTATATTTTATATTTAATTCACGTATTAGCAAAAAATATAGAAAATAAAATATTAATAATACCATTTTACAATAGTAATTATCCCGTTCATAAAAATATTTTGTATTTAGATAGAGACTTTAATATTTATCCTGATGAAAATTGTGATAATTTATTAAAAACATGGGAAATAGCAAAACAATGTAATTCTATAATTATTACTACTTGTGGTGCATGTTGGTTATTTTTTGATGCAGATATTTATAAATTACCAAATATTTTATATTATCATAGTAATGATGGATATACACATGATACTGATGTAAAACTTAATAACAATATTAAATATTTTACTAATAATAATAAAAATATTATTAAATCACTTTATACACAGAATATATGTAAATAAGTTTATAATTTAAAAATTTCACATTTTTATATTATAATGCATTTTATACCACCGAAAAGTGAAGAAAAAGATATAACAACAAATGCAAAAGGTCGTTTGCGCAAAAATTCAGAAAAAATAAATTATTTTAAACAGATTTTTGAAAAACCATGGGGATATGAATATCTAGCTTATCAAAATGATAAAATAGGTATATGGATTTTGCATGTAAATAGCGGATGTGAAACATCTTTACATTGCCATTTTAAAAAAGATACAATAGCATATTGTTTAGATGGTAGCTTTAAAATTAATTTATTTGATTCATATAAAATTTTAAATACATTTGATAATCTTTATATACCGAGAAACACATTTCATGGTATTCATTCGTACACAAATCATTCTGTTCTTATGGAAATAGAAATATATACTGATGAAATTGATTATACAGATAAAAATGATTTACTTCGTATAAAAGATGTATATAATCGTGATAAAAATCGTTATGAAACTTCTGTTGTACCCAAAGAAGCGAAAGATAATGAAATAATGAATTTTCATAATAGTGAAACTTATCATTTAAATAATACACAATTGAAAATTGTACGCATTAATGATAATAATGAAACAATACCTTTTGATAATTATGATAAAGTAATACTATTAAAAGGTAATATTTTCCAACAAAATATCTGTGGTCCAGGAAGCATTATAGATTTAAATGATAATTATTCGTTATTGTCTAATAATGTAGAATTAATAATGATGAAAAACATAAATTATCCATTAACAAATAAAATTATTTATTCAAATAATCAATTATCAGATATGATAGAATTAAATAATTTTCAAAATATTGGTTTAACATCTGGATGTTTTGATATAATACATACAGGACATTTAAAAACATTAAAAATAGCAAAACAAAATTGCAAACATTTGTTTGTATGTTTAAGTTCTGATAAACAAATTAAATATTTAAAAGGTGATAAACGTCCTATAAATAATATTAATGATAGATTACATATGCTAATGCATATGGATTTTATAGATTATATAATTTTATATGATGAAATTAACGATGATAATGAAAGTATTTTGGATAATATTATGAATATTATTAAACCCGAAACATGGTTCAAGGGAACAGATTATAAAAAAGATGATATCTTAGAAAAACATCCATCGTTAAAAAATATAATGTTAATAGAGTTAGAAGAAAATAAAAGTACTACAAATATTATAAATAAAATAATAAATTAATAGAATATAAAAATAACACAGAAAGATTTTTATAGTTATGAGATGTTTGATTACAGGTATTACTGGATTTTTAGGTCCTCACTTAGCAAAACAACTACTAAGTGAAAATCATGAAGTATATGGTTTATTGCGAGGTACTAGAGGAAGTGAGCAAGAAATAAAAGATTTATTAACAGAAGATGAATTTAAAAAAATAACATTTTTTTATGGTGATATAGTACATTTTAGAACCATAGATAAATTATTTAAAGAAAATACTTTTGATAAAGTCTTTCACTTAGCTGCGCAAACACATCCACCAACAAGTTTTAAAGATCCTATTGGAACATGGGAATCAAATGTAATGGGTTCTATTAATTTGATTACATGTCTTCAAGATCATCAACCAAATTGTCATTTTATCTTTTGTTCTACTGTAGAAGTTTATGGAAATGAAGGTATTGATGAAAGAAAAATAAAAGAAACAAATGTTATTTTACCAGCTAATCCTTATGGAGCATCTAAATGTGCTATAGATTTGTATATATGTGAAAGAATGAAAAATAAACAAATGAAAGCAACTGTTATAAGACCATTCTGTTTTACAGGTCCAAGAAGAGGTGCACGTTTTTCTATTGCGTCTGATGCAGTACAAATAGCAAATATGATGCTTGGTAAGCAAGAAAAAGTTCTTCAAATTGGTAATTTGGATACAACTAGAGCAGTAACTGATGTTCGTGATATTGCAAATGCTTTTTTTTTGGTTGCCACAAATGAAGAAGTATCTAATGGTAAAGTTTATAATGTATGTGGAGGTGAACCATTAAAAATGCGTGAATATACAAACATGTTAATTGATTTTAGTAAATTAACCGATATTAAAATGGAAATTAGCGAAAAATTATGGAGACCAGTTGATATTCAATATCAAGATGGTGATGCTTCACTTATTAAAGATGAATTGGGATGGGAACCTAAAATCAAAATTCAAGACACAATTAAAGACTTACTTACTTTTTGGTATAATAAATTAAATCATAAATAATTACTATATAAAATCATTTATCTTATTATTATTATTATAAATGATTTTAGTATGTGGAGCTTCAGGGTTAGTAGGTAAAGAATTATGTAATTTACTTGACGAAAAAAATATTGATTATATTGGAACTTACAATAATAATAAAATAGATAAACCTAATTATTTTAAAATAGATTTTTCTAATCCAGATAATTTGGAAACATTCTTAATAGAAAAAAATATAACATGCTGTGTATTTAGTATTGTAGAAAGATTAACAGATGTTTGCGAAAATGACTGGAATAAAACAAAACAAACAAATATAGAATTAGTCCATATTACAAGTTTTGTTTGTAATAAATTAAATATTCGTTTCGTTCATATTTCTACAGATTACGTTTTTGATGGTTCCAGACAACCTAATTATCCGGATAGTCCAAAAAATCCTTTACAGAATTATGGCATAAGTAAACTTATTTCAGAATATAGAGTTCAAAAAAATTGTTCAAATTATTGTATAATTAGAACACCTGTTTTGTATAGTGAAAATAGTAAAATACATGACAATGCAGTTACATTAATAGGTAAAAATTTAATGGATTTAAGAAAAACATCGTTAAAAGAAGATAATTATTGTTTAAGAAGACCTTTGTTTATAAAAGATTTAGTTGTGTTTATAATAGAAAAATGTTTCTCAGATGTTTCTGATATTTTCCATTTTTATAATCCATATAACAAATATTCCAAATTTGAAATGTGTAATAAAATTCAGTCAATTATTCAAAATAAAGATGTTGTTATTGAACCAAATAACGCAAAGAGTTATGGCATAGCTGCTAGACCATACGATACTGATTTATGCGATAATAAATATGACATTAAAAAATATAGATTTACTGACTTTGACAAAACATTGGATTTATGCTTTAATAAATATAAATTATCAAATGTTAACAGAGATTCTTTTTTTATGATTGATTTAGATGGTACCTTAATTAATTCAAGTAAACTTCATTATGAAGCATATGAGAAAGTATTTCAAAAAATGAATAAAACCTTTGTAGACTTTGACAAATGGAATAATATTATAAATTCAAAACATTTTGATGATTACATGAAAGATGTAATGGAGTTTAGTATTCAAGATATCAATAAAATAAAACAAGACAAATTGAATGAATTTCAAAACATTGAAGAAATTGAAATTATAAAAAATGCTGATATGTTTGTAACTAAATTAAATGAACTGAAAATAAATTATTGTGTTGTTACAAATACTGGTAAAAAAACAATAGAAATATTTAAAGAAAAACAACCAATGTTAAAATCTATTAATAACTGGATAGTGCGTGAAGACTATCAAGAACCTAAACCTAATAGTGAATGTTTTGAACTAGCTATTAAAAAATATGGTAATAATTCAAAAAATATAGTAGGTATAGAAGATAGCGAAGTTGGTTTTAAAGCATTAAAGGATGTTACACCCTTAATTTTCATGGTTGATAATTATAATGTTTTTAAAAATAATGATTGTTATATTTTTAACGATTACATACAATTATTAAATTTACTCTAATGCAAAATATTTTTCACAATAATAAAATGCTATCATCAAACTCATAGTTCTTTTTTTTTTACATTGAAAAGTACTATTATTAGCTAACCAAATACTTAATGTTAATAGCTTTGTTAATTCATCAAATAAAGTTGTTTCAAATATAAATTCATAATTTTTTATGAAATCAATATTTAAATTTTTATTTTCTATATCTAGGTTTTTTATATTCATATTATCAAATTTACTATATCCCGATAATCCAAATAAAAATTTTGCATAATCGTATTCTTTTAAACCAAACAATAATGTTTCTCCAAAAATCCCTCGTGGATCAATAAAATACATTTGCTCTTGATTTGCTAGGATATTATTTAAATGAGTATCACCATGTATTAATGAATAACTATCTATGTTGTCTATTAATGGCAAAATACGTTGTTTTATTTTATTTATATAATATTTTATATTACCATTAACAAGTACAGAATTAACATAATTTATATTTTGCAATAATAATTCATTTGCATCATAACGTGAAATAAGTTTTGTTTCTATTTCGTATAACACATCTTTTATTATTTGTGTTTTATCTATTTGTTTTGTATGACTATGTAAGTTATTAATATTAATTAAAAATAAATTTATATATTGTTTCCAATTATTAGTGTTTACTATTTCTGTTAAAATAGTTGTATTTTTTAAGTATTCCATTTTTATATATCCATTACTAGTTGTAATTATAGATGGAATATTGAATTTTATATTATTATTTGTAATGTAATTATAAAATAATACTTCGTTATTTATTTTATTATTACCTTTTTCATTTTTACCTTTTTTTATTACATAATTATTATTTATTATTAAATCATTAAATATAAAACCATAATTATGTGCATTCATAATTATATATAAAATATATTTAATACTTAAATTATAAAATTAGTCTTAATTAATTATTGTATAATTTATTAATTCAATATGAAGATACAATTATATAAAAACAATATATATTTATAATTAAAAATGATATTAATAAAATCTTGGTCAGGTCGTACAGGTAATAACATTTTACAAATAATTAGATCAATACATTATGCTATTTTACATAATCATAATACAATTATATTTAAATCACATTCATTATTAACTTCAAAAGTCATTACTTTAAAAGAGATAGAAAATAAAAATACAAAACAAATTAGTGATACATTTTTTTCACTAAAAAATTATAATATTATTGATCCGGAACCTTATTTAATGAAAGAATATTTTCAAAAATATATTAGACCAATATTTAAAATTCACATAAATGATAATAATGATATTATTAATAATAATATTTATATACATTTTAGAGGTGGCGATATTTTTTCAAATCCTCATAAAGCATATGTACAACCACCATTATCCTATTATAAAAATATAATAAAAGATTACGATAATGTTAAGTTAGTTTGTGAAGATAAAAGTAATCCATGTATAAATGAATTACTAAAACATAACAATATAGAATATCTAAGTAACACATTGGAAAAAGATTTAACTATTTTATCTAATGCATCTAACTTAGTTATTGGATTTGGAACTTTTGGATTTTTAATATATTTAATGAACACACATTTAAAAAATATATATTTACCTAAATTTTTCTATGATGAATTACCAAGAGGATATTGGGGTGATAATATAAATATTCATATAATTGAATTACCAAATTATATTAAAGTAGGTGATTGGAAATTTAATGAAGAACAGCGAAAACTCATGCTTGAATATTAATAGAAAGAAGTTTGCATTATATCTATTAAATGTAATTTTAAATAATAATTATGTAAAAGTAACACCAAATATTATTATTATTTTTGTAATATAATTTTACCCTTTATTATATGTTTTTTTATAGATGTAATTTGTTCATCATTTATATTTACATTAGCATTTCTAAAATCATCTACATTACCACTTGCAATATCAACAATTAAACGATTATATTTAATATTGGCAATATTACACCACCTAATATAATTGTCTGTATTTGAATTACCTGGATACATTTCTATTAATGTTGCATTATTTTTCATAAATATGCACCACGATAACCCTGCACCATGAAGACCAATTAATATATCAGTATTTGCAATAATTTCGATTTGCTCTTTAATACTATGGTTTTCTAAAAATATATAATTTACATTGTATGATTGTAATTTATTTTTAACATAATCTATATTAGTTATTTCTCTATTACCTTTTCTCAAAATAAATGTTATATTACTTTTGATATTTTCTTCATATTCAATATTATAATTATTTAATATTGTCTTTTTAAAATCATTAAACAATGGTTCATTGTGAAAATTTATAATTTCATCTACATGATAAAAATTATCAACATTAATGTAATGATTACTTTTAAATAAATCATGATTACACAGAAACTGATTATAATCAAAACCTAATCCTTTGAAAATTAAATCATTATATATACATTCGGATATATTTCCTTGTCGTTCATAAAAACCTTTAAAAAAAATAGGATACATATTATCACATTGAATATTATTTTTTTTTATGTACTTGTATGTTATATATATATGGTGCATTAAATGCCATATATTATTTATATGAGTATTGGGCATTAGAATTATATTATTATATATTTTTTTACTATCTTTTATTTGTGAATTTAAAGGTAAAAGTGGTATGTCATTATATTTCATTCCATATTCAGTAAAACAAGATAAAACGTTTGTTTTGGATACATCTCCTATATAAATATTACTATTTTCTGCAGAAATATATATTTTCATAATTTATATATAAAATTTATATTTAAATATAAATTTTATTTATTCTATTGAACTAAAATTAAATAAAACTTTTTTGTTTCCATTCATTTAGTGTATTACTATCAAAAATTATAAAAATCATAAATTAGATATATTAATGTTTTAAAAATTTATAAAAATGATAATGCACGTTTTGAAGAGTTTTACAAGTGTTATAATTTAGAACCAGATGTAGATACTTTAAATATATTCATTAAATTCATCTAAAAGTTGCATAGATTTGTATTGTTCTTTTCCATTATTTAAATGTCCAGCCCAAATTTCTGTAACCCATGAATAATCAATATCTTTTAATTCCTCGAAAATAGGTTTAAAATTAGTATCACCTTCGTGAATTTGAATACCTTCGCCATTTATTCCTTGAGTATCTGAAATATGTACATGTGAAACATATTTTTTTATTTTTTTTGTAAAATCAATGATATTTTTTTTACAGCAATTACAATATAATTTTGCATGACATATATCAAAAGTCATTTTTAAGTTTAATGTATCACAAAATTTGATAATATCATCTTCAGTCATAAAACCATATTGGTTCCATTCACCTCCCAAATACCATGGTTTTGGAGGTAAATTTTCTGGTAATATATCTATCAGATCATTATCAAAATTAAGTTTTTTAAAATTAGTAATTGCTTTATCTAATAATTTTTTTTGCAGTTCGTCAATATTAACACCTGGTTCTCTCAACATTCCTCCAAAATGTACAACTAATTTTGGTTTTCCTTTAAAATTTTTTGATAATTCTATAGTTCTATTTATGGATTGTTGTAATATATCTAAACTTCTAGTTACCTGGTATTCTTTTTCAGAACATATATCAACTAACATTTTGTCTACAATTTCAGGAGCATGAACTACTAGTTGTGATGATTTTGACATAATACCAGTTAGTGAATCATACATATCTTTCTGTGAACAATGAAATTCTACAACCGGAGCAGATAAAACATTATATGTTGGAAAATCATGAAATCTACATTTTAAACCCCATTTTTTTTTAAAATTACCTATTTTCCAATCTTTTACTTGAATATATTCTTCAAAGAATGAACTATCAATACAATCATTTTTTTTTATATCTTGTTTAATTTCTTTACCTATATAATCTTTCAATTGATTTTGCATGATTCCTTTACCTGGAGCCTGTAAAATATACATATCGTCGGAAAATATTTCACCTTTTGAAATATTTCTTGTTGCATATGTAGATACACAAAACGATTGTTTTGCCAGCATTTCCGCTTGATTTACAATTTTGTTATTACCCATTGCTTTTTCCAATAATCTAATATTAGAAACCATTTCTTTCCATTCTTCTGGTTCCATTGACGCTTTATGATCCAACCCTTCTTGTTTTTTATCAAGTGTAATATGTTTTTCAATTATTTTTGCACCCAATGCAACAGCTGCAATTGGTATAAATGTTCCTTTTTCATGTCCTGAATAACCAACAACATTTGAATATTTTTTTAATGTATTAATATATTCTATATTTATATCTTCATATGGACATGGATAAGTAGAATTAGATAATAGAAGAGTATAATTTATATTTTTTTCTTTGAAATATTTTAATGATTCAACTATTTCATCATCACTCCACATACCAGTAGAAATTAATACTGGAAGTTTCTTGCTAGAAATATGGTCAAGTAATTTATAATTTGTCATATTACAAGAAGCATTTTTGATTGCTTTAATATTATAATTCATTATAAAATCTACAGAAGCAATATCAAATGGAGTAATAATTAAATCAAGGTTTAGTTTTTCACATGTTTTATATATTAAATCATAATCATCTTTTGATAATTCAAGAACTTTTAATTCATTTATCAAATATTCTAAATTCCATTCACCTTTATTAGGGTCTTTAATTAAATTTTTCGTATAAATTTCATCAATATTTCTTTTTTGAAACTTAACGGCATCAACACCTGCTTCGTATGCTTTTTTTATAAGTTCGATTGCTGTATTTATATCACCATTATGATTAATTCCTATTTCGGCAATTATATACACATGATTTGTTGTTTTATTTAACACCTCTTCCAACATTAACTATATGAACAACAATCTTTTTAAATATTAATATCTATTCTTTAAAATTTGAATGTCATTATCTACCATTTCTTCTATTAATTTTTTTAAATTAGTATCGTTTTCCCATTTTAATTTTTCTTTAGTCAAAAGGTTATTACCATGAAAAAAGTGCTTATCATCATTTTCTCTGTAATAAATTGGATTTACTTCAATTAATAATATGTCATTAAAAAACGCTTTTGTTTTTATTACATTTTCACTAATATCCCATTTTAAAGGAATATTTACATAATTAAAACCTATATCAATTATTTCTTTGATTGTATGAACTTTTCCAGATGATAATAGATAATCATCAGGTAGTTTTTGGTTAAGAACTTTCCAAAATGCCTTTACAAAATCTTCACTGGATGACCAATCTCTTTTTGAATTTATATTACCTATTTGAAGTGGTTTTGGTATTTTGTTATTATCTAGATCAATTTTAATTTGTGCGATTTTTTGTGTTATTTTTTTTGTAACAAAACATTCATTACGTCTAGCACTTTCATGATTATATAGTATTAAATGACAACAAAATATATTATGTGTTTTTCTATAGAATTTAATTAAGCTGTGCAATGTATTTTTAGTAATACCATAAATATTATTGGGGTCGCGAGGATGGTTTAAGTCTTGAGGTGTATATTTTATATCTCCAAATTCTTCACATGATCCACATGATAAATATTTACAATTGGAACAATATTTTCTTATATATTCAAGATGACGTAATGGCGCTATTGTATTTATCATAAAAGTATTTTCACTATTTACTTCATTCATATTATACACTACGGATTGGGCAGCACAATTAAAAAAATAATCAGGACTTATTTTTTTTATTAAAAGTTCTGTATTGTAATCATCGCATAAATCTAAAATAACTGGACAAATATAATTATTATTTATTAACGTTTTTATATTATTATGTTTTAACATTGAAATACTTCTTATTGTACCAATAATAATAAAATTTTGATTTAATGATAATAAATAGTTTGCTAATAATGAACCATCTTGTCCCGTAATTCCTGTTATAATTATTTTTTTATATTTATTTATATGTTCTACGCATTTATTACTTATATCTTTCATATTGTTTTTATTTACGACCGACCATTCTTTATTAGATATGTTTTGATTGTATATAAAAGAAATGATTTTAACATTTAACATAGTCAACCATATATCATTATAATTTTCTGTTTCTATACCAACATTTTTATTTTGAAATATTTCATAATTATTAATATTATTTGTATCATTAATTAAAATAAATTCGTTGCTATTTAAATTTTCTATCATTTCAATATTTACATTATTTATACTAGTATTTAATATAATTTTATCAAACTTGTCCTTGTATTTAAAATACAATGATTCTTCAAAAACCTCTATTTCGCTTATAATATTTATATAATCTGAAATAAAAAAACTATTTTCAAAGCTAATTATAAGATTTATTTCTATATCCTTACATACTTTTTGAATACTCTGTAAATTATCTTTAACAAGTTCAGAAAATGTTATTTTTAATGAATCATATGATTGTAATTTAATATATGAACATAAATTATTAAACGCATTATATGAATAGTAATCCAATACTTTTAAATAATATGTAATTTTCATTATTTTATAAATATTAATTAATATTATTTATATTATTAGAACGTTTAAATAATTATGATTTATAATAATAATATAAATTAAACAGATTTTTAGGATATTACAATATAAAAATATACTATTTCTATTATAAAGATAATGGAGTATTATATAAAAAATAAAATTATAGATAATACTGAATTTTTCTTTAAAGGTGTACGCGATGATGATACAATTAATGTTTTTAAAGATAGCAACACGGGAGCATTAGTATTAGATAAAATAAAAAAAACAAATTATGAAACAAAAGGTTTAAATTATTGGAATAGTGCAAATATAATAGATGCACGCAATAAAACATACGATGATGATATTCGTCGCTACAATCAAATAAATAATATTAATTATAGAACATTATTAGATTTTGGTTGTGGTAATGGAGGACTATTAAAAATTATAAAAGATAATAATAAAGATAAAAATGTATTTGGGATAGAATTAAATGAAAATTTAATCGATTATTTAAATAATGAGAATATTCCAACATATAATGATATTAATAAAATACCAGAAAATTTAGATTGTATAATGTTAAATCATGTATTAGAACATTTATATGACCCTATATCTAGTTTAAAATGTATTAAACAAAAAATGAAAGAAAACACATTATTAATAATTGAAGTTCCTCATGCGAATGATTTTTTAATAAGTGATTATAATTGTGAAAAATTTAAAAAATTTACATTTTGGTCAGAACATTTAATTTTGCATACAGAATCAAGTTTATTAAATTTACTGAATTTAGTTGGATTTTCAAATATAAAAATTACATATTATCAAAGATACAATATTTTTAATCATTTAAATTGGTTATCTAATGGAAAACCAGGTGGACATAAAAATAATATTTACAATGATAAAGAATTAATAGACACATACAACAATTTTTTAATTAAAAATAAAAAAACAGATACTTTAATAGCCTATTGTTATATTTAAATTTATATAAGTTTGAAAAATATATATTCAAACTTATATAATTATTTATTTAATTTATTGAACCAAATTTAAATAAAAATTTATGGTTCCAGTCTTTTGCTATATTACTATCAAAAACTAAATTTAAATCTCTATTATCGTTATATTTATATATACCATCTCCTTTTTTTATAACTATGTCATCTTCCCAATATAAAGATGTTATTATACTATCCCTAAAAAACATCATATGAGTATTATGTTCTTTAATAGATAAAAATTTATCTACTACATTCATCTTTCTATTTATGATTATATTATTATTTGCATCGTCAAAGGTTACCCACCATTTATGTCCATACTTTTCAAAATGAGGTCCATCTACTAAATTATCCCATAATGGTGTAGGTACTTCAATATATCCTCGTTTACCTATTCTAGTTAATTCGTTACAAAATTTAAATGGGTCATCTACATGCTCTAATATATGACTAGCTATTACGAAATCAAACTCTTTATCTTTGAATGGAGTATTTTCTACATTGCAATTTACAAACTTTTTTTCTCCGTTATATTTTTGTTTATAATACTCTGAATGATCAATAACATCTGTAAATACATCAGCATATTTCCAACCTGCGTTAGATGATGCTATATCTACTACCTTCCAATCACTATTATCGTCTAATAATTTATACATTTCTTCTCTAGTTGTTCGTCTTATCATTATACATTTTCTAATACTCTTTCTTTAATATTTTATTTTTTTAAATCACTAATATGATCAATATCAATATTATTTGTTTCTTCCATAATAAATGGTAAAATATTTTTACCACTTATTGTATTTTCATTTAATATTGATGTATTTAGTATATCAATATATCCATTATGCAAATAACATTGAGGTAAAATTTGTCTAGATTGATTATAAGGTTCTTTTATATTATTAACCTCATTAAATAATGGTTTTAATTCGTCATTATTTATTGAATACATTTTAAATGGAGATTTTTCAAAAGGAATAACACTTCGTAAACTATCAAATTTTTCTCTATTTTTTATAAATAATTCTAAGGCTTTGTTTAAATCTTCAATTTTTCTTGTGGGAGAAGTAGGTCTTAATTGTAATATTATATCACAAGTATAATTCTCATTTGTTTTTAACCAATCCACACAATGGTTTATAAATTCAAAGTCAGTAGAAAAATCATTACTTATTTCATAAGGACGTAAAAATGGTACTTCTGCACCATATTTTATAGCTATATTTGCATATTCTTGACTATCTGTGGATACTATTATTTTCATTTCGTAATTACATTTTTGTGCTTGTTCAATTGACCAAGCTAAAAGTGGTTTACCATTAAAATCCATAATATTTTTATTTTTTATTCCTTTTGAACCCGAACGTGCAGGAATTATACATAATATTTGAACCATTTAAATATAATATAAAGTATAATATTTAAATTATAATTTTTGTTGATATTG
>Ga0129342_1000527_pt1 | contig 16406 bp, 19 predicted proteins | sample CPBDNA_5_FD_94426 | JGI IMG/M metagenome (GOLD analysis project Ga0129342, IMG submission 94426) | Freshwater to marine salinity gradient microbial communities from Chesapeake Bay, USA - CPBay_Sum_15_0.2_DNA | ecosystem: Environmental > Aquatic > Marine > Coastal | place: USA: Chesapeake Bay...
ATCTGTTATATCAAGTTTATTTCTTCTCGCCATGTACCAATGTCTATTACCTTGAATAGTATTAATTTCACCGTTGTGAGCTAAGTGCCTAAATGGTTGCGCTAGTTTCCATTGAGGTAATGTATTTGTAGAAAATCTTTGATGAAATACGCACAAAGATGTTTTCATTTTTGAGTGAACTAGATCTGGATAAAATTTTTGAATATTTTCAGATACTATTAAACCTTTATACGATATTACTTTAGATGACATGCTGCAGACGTATAAATCAGGATCATTCAATATTTTTTCAACCTGAAGTCTTGCTATATATAGTTTCTTTTCGAATTCATTTTCATGTAAATCATCAGATCCGGAAATTATTATTTGTTGTATATCAGGAAGAGATGTTAAAGCATCATCACCACAAACCTTTTTATTTATTGGTACATTTCTCCAACCTAAAACTTCCATCCCTAATTTTTTTATTTGGAAGAAAAATGTCTCTTTGATTTTTTTATGCTTAGTTTTATTTCTAGGCAAAAATATTGTTCCAAATACATAATTTTTTCTGAGTTCAATACCCATTTCTTCTGCACAAAAATGGAGAAATTCATTTGGTTTTTTTATTAGTAGTCCGCATCCATCACTTGATTTACCATCATCAGACACCGCGCCTCTATGCTTAAGTCTATTTAATGCCTCTATGCTTGTGTCAATTATCCAGCTTGATGGTTTATCATCCATGTTTGCTATAAGTCCAAAGCCACAATTATCCCTTTCAAAAGTAGGAGAATACATGGTGTTTTTTGAATTATGTCCGTTATTCATAGTATGGACATATTACCATAAATATTTATTTTAAGATTAACTGATGAAGTTTTTGGATAAATCTTTTAGATATTTATTTTCTAGTTTATCAGTGATAAATGCTGCACCGATATTCTTCAATAGTATAAATCTATTCTTTCCTGATAATTTCTTTTTATCATGACCTAAATGTTTCATTATATTGGACGGTGTAACATTTTTTGGAATCATAGTTGGTAGACCGATCCTCAATATCATATCTTCAATTTCGCAATATTGTTCATCAGTCAAAAAGTTTTGATCAGCTGATATAGCAGCAGCAATATTCATGCCTATACTAACCGCTTCACCATGAAGAATACCTTTGTAGTTTTTTGATGCCTCAATTGCATGACCAAATGTATGTCCAAAGTTAAGTAAAGCTCTAATGCCACCTTCTAATTCATCCTCTTTTACAATTTGTGATTTAGTTTGTACACACGTAGTAATCATTTTTGTAATACACGCACTATCAAACTTATATATTTTTCTATGATTATTATTTAAAAAATTAAAAAATATTTTGTTTCTTATTAGTCCATATTTTATAACTTCTGCCATACCTGCTAAAAACTCTCTTTGTGGCAATGACTTCAAAACTTTTGGATCTATTAAAACAAGTTCAGGATGCTTAAATGAGCCTATTAGATTCTTACCTAATGTATGATTAATTCCGCACTTACCTCCAATAGAGGAATCAACCTGTGATAATAGTGTTGTAGGAATATGTATCAGCGAAACACCTCTCATATATGTATCTGCCGCAAAAGCTGTCATGTCTCCTATGACACCTCCGCCAAGAGCAACAATAGTTAAGGATCTGTCATAATGGTTTTTTACCAAGAAATCATAAATCTTATTGAGTATATTTGTATTTTTATATTTCTCTCCGTCTGGAAGAACCAACGAATTAACTTTGAATTTAGAAAAGAGTTTTTTTGTTCTATTTAGATAAAGTTTACCAACAGTAGTATTAGTTATAATCAGTACATCTTTATTTTTTACATATTTCGATGGATTAAAACTTTGAAGAAGACCCTCGCCTATACAAATAGGTATTTTTCTTTCAGACATCTCTAGGATTATTTTCTTCATTAGATTTAGTGTAGTTTATTTATAATATTAGATATTACATCTTCTTTATCTAAATTTGAAACATCCACTTCAACATTAGAAACTTTTTGATATATTTTTCCTCTTATATCATCTAGGTTTTTAATTGTAGTCTTTATATCTTTATTCTCTATCAGCGGTCTATGTGTTCTATTTTTAATTCTATGATATTGTGCATCTAATGAAATACTTAGATATACTACAAACCCAATTTTAAATATTTTTTGATTTTCTTCTCTAAGAACAGTTCCGCCGCCTGTAGAAATTACAAACTTTTCTAACATAGAATATTTTTCTAGAGCTTTCGACTCAAGATCTCTAAAATATTCCTCTTTATATGTTTGGAAAATTTCTGAAATTGTTTTTTTTTGCTGTTTTTCAATCATTGTATCCAAGTCATAATGAGGGAGATTAAGTTTTTTTGCTAATAGTCTGCCTATGGTAGATTTTCCAGAACCCATCGAACCTATTAGAAAAATTTTTTTATTCATTTAGAACTTATTTCATTTACTTGATCAATTAAGAAGGCTACTTTATCTGGATGTATATCAGGAGTTATCCCGGACCCTAGATTGAAGATATGTCCTGTATCATTTGGAAAACTTTTTAGGGTTTTATTAATTTCTTTTTTAATTATAGAATTTTCTTGTTTAAGAACCTCTGTATTTAAATTACCTTGTAAAGCTATTTTCTGATCAAATAAATTATAAATATCACCCAAGTTATTATCAGAGCTAATGCCTACACAATCAATACCCATATTTTTCAAACTTTCAAAATTCGTATTACTTCTACTATAGTAGATTATAGGTATATCATGACGGTTTTTTGATGAAATAATTTTTTCAATGTATTTCAATGAATAATTATAGTAATCTTTTTTAGAGAGGAGTCCGCCCCAAGTATCAAAAATCATAAATGCATCAACACCTTGACTAATTTGTTCATTAGCATAATGAATACTGCCTCTAGTAATCATATCCAATATTTTGTCGAGAAGATTACTATTTTCACGCATCATATTTTTGATATATGTAAATTTTTTTGTAGAGTTACCCTCAATTAAATACGTAGCAACTGTCCATGGACTCCCGATAAATCCAATGAGTGGGAGAGAATCATTGAGTTCTGTTTTAATATTTTTTATCGTCTCATTTACATAAGATAGTTTTGATAGATCAAGTTCACTAGGTAAATTATTGAAATCAGTTTCACTTCTTAATGGTTTATCAAATACAGGACCTTTCTTGTCTTCGAATCTAAGATTCATATTAAACATATCGGCGACCACAAGAATATCAGAAAATAGAATCGCAGAATCAAGCGGGTATCTTTTCAATGGTTGAAGAGTGACTTCACAAGCGAGTTCTGGATTTCTAATTAATCCCATAAAGCCACCAGCTTTATTTTTTGTCTTGATATATTCCGGTAAATATCTACCCGCCTGGCGCATTATCCATATGGGTGTCCTATCAACTTTTTCATGATGAATACTGTTAATAAGCAGATGCTTACTTGAACTCATTTATTTTTATCACTTATATAATCTATTATCCCTTTAGCAGCACTCCTTCCTTCAAAAACTGCAGTAACAACTAAATCTGACCCTCGAACCATATCTCCGCCTGAAAATATTTTTGGATTATCTGTTTGATGAGGGTATTTTAATGAGTTGACTTTAACTCTTCCGATTTCATCTGTTTTAATATTATTTTTTTTGAACCATTTTTGTGGATTAGGTCTAAATCCAAATGCAAGAATTACAGTATCACATTTGATGATCTTTTCACTATTAGGAACTATCACTGGAACTTCTCTGCCTCTAATGTCAGTTTTTTTAAGCTTGGTTTTCACAAATTTGACAGCAGAAACTTTATCATCACCTATAATTTCTATTGGCTGCATATTCCATAAGAATTTAACGCCTTCCTCTTTTGAATTTTTTACTTCTCTTTTGGAACCAGGCATATTAGATTCATTTCTTCGGTAGGCACAATAGACCTTTTTTGCACCTTGTCGCAGTGCAGTTCTATTACAATCCATTGCAGTATCACCTCCACCAAGCACTATAACTGTTTTACCTTTTAGATTTATAAATTCATCATTTTTAGTTTTCATGACATTTCTGATATTTGAATTCAAATAGGGCAGTGAATCATAGACATGCTCTAAATCTTCCCCAGGAAAGCCTCCTTTCATATATGTGTAAGTTCCCATTCCAAGGAAGACAGCATCAAACATATCCTGAAACTTTTCAAAACTAATATCTTTACCAACGTCTGTATTAAGCACAAACTTTACTCCCATTTCTTCAAGAATTTTCCTTCGTTGTTTAACAATCTCTTTTTCAAGTTTAAATGGGGGGATTCCAAATGTAAGTAAACCGCCAATTTCCTCATACTTATCATAAATAATAGGATTAAATCCATTCCTAACAAGTACATCAGCACAAGAAAGTCCCGCGGGACCAGCCCCAATAATTCCAACTTTATATTTATTTTTTTTTATGTTTGAGATATTTGGTTTCCAGCCCTGACTGATAGCTTCATCTGTTATATATTTTTCAATACTACCAATTGTTATAGCGCCAAAACCATCATTCAAAGTACATGCACCTTCACATAGCCTGTCTTGAGGACATATTCTGCCGCATATTTCAGGAAGAGAATTTGTTTGATGAGATAAATCTGCAGCTTCGAATAATTTATTTTCAGATATGAGCTTGAGCCATTGAGGAATATAATTGTGTACGGGACATTTCCACTCACAATATGGATTACCGCATTCGATACAACGGCCAGATTGTTCAGCAGCTATCTGGCTGCTGTAATGACCATAGATCTCTTTATAATTTTTTTTTCTTTTTGTTGGTGAAATTACATCAGGATCCATCCTTTTAATCTCTACAAACTGAAGATTTTTATCCATGGTGGGATTATACAAGACTTATAACTATTTAGCGATATTTGTGAAATAAGGATTACTTTAAAAGTTGCTTAATGAGTATGCTGACGAGTGACATATCAATATTATCACCATGGTTATTTTTAATTGAACTCATAGCTTTTCCCATTTCTTTCAATGAAGAAATCTCAAGATCCTCAATTACTTTTTTAACTATATTTTCTGTTTCCTCTTCTCCGAGAACTTCAGGTAAGTATTTACTTATAAGCGCCATTTCTTTTTTTTCTTTGGCTGCTAATTCTTTTCTATTTGCTTCGATGAATTGATTATATGAATCTTGATTTCTTTTAATAATAGACTTTAATATCTTAACAACTCCAGAATCATCAAGTTCAATTTTTTTATCTTTTTCTTCTTTGTTAAGAAAAGATAGAGCAAATCTGAGAGTTGAGGAATCTTCTTTATTCCCGTCTTTTAAGAACTTTATCTGATCGCTCTGGATACTATCTTTGATAGCTGATTTTGACATTAGAAATTAGAATTTTTTGTAGGGAGGTTTTTTTCTGAGAGTATCCATACTAACTTTTCTTTTACATCTTTTAGTTGCAGCTGCAATTTTTCTTTTTCGCATAGCTGTTGGTTTCTCATAAAATTCTCTTCTGCGTGTTTCTGTTAAGATACCTGCTTTTTCGCAACCTCTTTTGAATCGTCTTAGCGCGATTTCGAAAGGTTCGTTATCTCTTACTTGTACACTTGGCATATAAATCCTTAATTATCTAAATATTGCGTAATATTACTTGATATTGTTTATAAAGCAAGTTTTAACTTATAATACATCTATGATTACTCTTGGAATTGAATCTTCTTGTGACGACACTGGATTAGCTATTGTCAATCCAAATGGAAAAGTTTTAGATCACATTACCAGTTCACAGCATGAAATTCATGCTCAATACGGAGGTATAGTTCCTGAATTAGCTTCAAGAGATCACGTCAAAAAATTTATACCTCTACTCAGTATATTATTGGAGAGGAATTCTTTAAGTATAAAAGATATTCATCTGATTGCTTTTACTAATGGCCCTGGCTTACTTGGACCATTATTAGTAGGCGCATCATTGTCAAAAGCACTTGGATGGAGCAATAATATTCCAACATTAGAGGTAAATCATCTCGAAGCTCATATATATTCTCCCATGATGACTGAAGAAAATTTAAAACCACCTTTTATCTCTCTGTTAGTATCTGGAGGCCATACAATTTTATCATCCGTAGATTTAAATTTTAATATACAAACTCTAGGAACAACATTAGATGATTCTGCCGGAGAATGCTTTGATAAAATTGCAAGAAAACTAGGCTTATCATATCCAGGGGGACCACAAATTTCAAAAAGAGCAGAGAGTTCTTTTGACAATAACTTTGTTTTTCCTAGGCCTATGATTAAAAGTAATAGTTATGATTTTAGTTTTAGTGGATTAAAAACTCATGCGATAAATATCGTAAATCAAACCGAACTAACCAATAAGAATATAAATAATATATCTTTCGAATTACAAAATGCTATTGTTGAGACCTTAATCAGTAAGTCAAGAAAAGCATCTAATGAATTAGGTATTAGTAATATTGTTATTACAGGAGGTGTTAGTGCAAATAAAAAACTCAGAGATGAATTTTCTTTAATAAAGGAATGCAATGCTTATTTCCCAGATATAAAATTTAGTACTGACAATGGGGCGATGATTGCATATGCTGGCTTATTGAAATCAAAAACACATAAATTTACAAAAAATTATAAAATTAAACCGAATCCTTCATTAACTCTCTAATATTTGTTCGATGATTGAATAAAATTATCAATGAATGAAATAAAGCAATTAAAAATAAAATAATGCTATTTATAAATATAAATATAAAGATTGGCAAAAATATAAAACTTATCACAGCAGATAAGCCAGAAATCTTTTTAAATAAAAACACTACTAACCAAACTAACAAAATTGAAAGGCCAGTTAGATAATCTAGAGCAAGAATAAATCCAAAAGAGGCAGCCACTCCCTTGCCTCCTTTAAATTTATTAAAAATAGGAAACATGTGACCAAATAGAATAAAAAATGAATATACATATGAAATAGTAATGTTTTGTTCTGCTAATAAATATATTGGGATAAATCCTTTAAGAAAATCTCCAAGAAATGTCAAGATACCAGGTAATGGCCCTGCAATTCGATACATATTAGTTGCACCAGGGTTAGCAGACCCAAGCTTTCTAGGATCCTCAGTTGACATCAATTTATAGGTCAATACAGCGAATGGTACAGACCCAATTAAATAAAAAGAAATAATAATTAGAAAATTACTAAGATTAGTTTCCATTTATAAAGCATACACTAGAGATTTATATTATTCTAATTTGTAATGTTGATACAAAAGATACAGAAAATTACTTATATTCATGGATGGTTATTCGGGCCATATATTTGGAATGATGTAATAAAGTATTTTAGACAGCCCGCGCTTCATACCAAGATTATATTGTCTGGTTATGAAGAGAAAAGTAACTTTAGTAATGTTAGAAAGATTGATAATGTTCTATCTGCGGCAAAAAAGGGAGATATGATCATAGCTTATTCTTATAGTGCCTCGTTGATATTAAACTCCTCAAAATTAAGTTCATGCCAAGCTATAGTTATACTAATTAACCCTTTTTTTGAACCTAAAACTTATACTATTGATAGTTTATATATAAGTATAAAAAATAATTCAAAAGAAGCATTTCGAAAATTTATTTTCAACTGTACTAAAGGTGCCAACAATAATAAAAGCGATTTTATTAAATTAACAAGTCTCTTTAATAATAATTTTATTCCATCAATAGAAAATCTTTGTTTAGGGTTAGACGACTTAAAAAAAATTTATAAAGCAGATAAAGATATCTCTTATACGAAAAATGTTCATATTATTCAATCATCTCATGACCAAATTAATAGTTTAGATAATTTTAATCAACTCAAAAAAAACAAAATCTCTATGCATATACTTGAGAAGAGTCCTCATTATCCTTTTTTTGAATTTAAAAAAATCTATGACATCATAAAAAAAATATTATGAAGAAAAAAATTATTAAATCATTTTCTAAACGAGCTCGTAGCTATGATGATTATTCATTTATTCAAAAAAATGTTAATGAAAGATTATTTAATAGACTTAACCTTATCAAGCATGATATAAAATATCTGCTTGAGATAGGGTCTGGAACTGGTAATTTATCTCAAATTCTTTGTAGAGAATTTCCAGGCATAGATATTGTTTCAATTGATTTATCTCATGAAATGTTAAAAGAACACAAACAAAAGAATTATTCTGCAAGATGTATTCAAACAAAAGGTGAAGCTCCACCTTTTAAAAATGAATCTTTTGATACAATCTTGTCTAGCCTGACATTACACTGGTGCGATTTAGATGACAATTTATTTAAAAGGTATTCAAATTTATTGAGACCAAATGGATTACTATTATTCTCAGCAGCTGGTCCAGATACTTTCAGAGAGTTTAGAAAATGTCCTGAATCTATTTATAAAAAGCTTAGATTTAACAATTTTATCGACATGCATCACTATGGTGATTTTATGCTTAACGCAAAACTTAAGGATCCGGTCGTAGACAGCGAATTTATAACACTTGAGTTCCCCTCTCTTAAGCAGCTTCTGAAATCTTTACGTTTGACTGGCACAAATACAACTACTATTGATCATAGCCAATATCTCCATAAGCATGAGTATCAAGCAATCAGGGATAGCTTATATAATGAAGTATCGGATTCATTCGAATTAACATACGAAATAATATTTGGTTATGCTCTAAAAGAGGCAAAAACCCTTGATAAATCAGGCAAATTGATTCCCATTAAAGAAGTAAAAAAGAGTAAATTAGAAATTCCATAAGTACTAATATTTTGTTAATATTGGGATGCAAAAAGTTGTTATGGAAGGATCAATAACCATATATTAGGGAATGAAAATGAATAGATTATCAATATTAATAGTATCAATGTTAGTTCCGCTAACAACCCTGGCTGATTGGGAAGTAAACATGCCAAGAGGTGTATCACCAACAGCTAATGCTGCATATGACTTACATATGCTTATTTTCTATATCACCGTGGTAATAGGTATAGTTGTTTTTGGCGTAATGTTTTACTCAATATATCATCATAGAAAATCTAAGGGTGCTAAACCAGCATCATTCCATGAAAGCACGACAGTTGAAGTTATATGGACGGTTATCCCTTTTGTAATACTTGTAGGAATGGCGATACCAGCTACTAAAACACTTATAATGATGGAAGACACCAGGAATTCAGAGATTACAGTTAAGGTTACTGGATACCAGTGGATGTGGAAATATGATTATGTAGAAGATGATGTTTCTTTTTTTAGTAAACTAGCTGATAGTAGCAACGAAGCGAGACAACTTAGATCTAAAATCGATGTTAATAAAGTTGATAACTATCTCCTTAACGTAGACAATGAAATGGTCTTACCTACAAATACCAAAGTAAGAATATTATTAACTGCAAGTGATGTAATACATGCTTGGTGGGTCCCAGAGATTACAGGTAAAAAAGATGCTATTCCAGGATATATCAATGAATTATGGGTAGACATTAAAGAGCCAGGAGTATATCGAGGCCAATGTACAGAATTATGCGGAAAAGATCATGGTTTCATGCCGATTGTTGTCCGCGCAGTACCTAAAGAAGAATATACAAAATGGGTATCATTAAATCAAAAAAATCGCGTAGCAGATAAATCAAAATAAGGGAATTGAAATGAGCGCAAATATAGATCACTTAAAAGAAGAACATCATCAACCGTCAGGTTTGATGAGATGGATAACAACTACTAACCATAAAGACATTGGTTCACTTTATTTATGGTTTAGTCTACTAATGTTTTTTGTAGGCGGACTCATGGCACTAGTGATTCGTGCAGAGTTATTTCAACCTGGATTACAATTTGTAGTTCCTGGTTTCTTTAATCAAATGACTACCATGCATGCATTAATAATGATTTTTGGTGCAGTTATGCCTGCATTTGTTGGTTTAGCAAACTGGCAGTTGCCTATGATGATAGGAGCACCAGATATGGCTTTACCAAGACTAAATAATTGGAGCTTCTGGATTTTACCATTTGCTTTTACAATGTTACTAAGCACTTTATTCTTTGAAAGCGGAGGTCCAGCTGCAGGGTGGACACTTTATCCGCCGCTATCATTACAGGGTGGAAATTCTATGCCATTTGTAATATTTTCTCTACATTTACTCGGAGCATCGTCAATCTTGGGGGCTATAAATGTGATTGCTACTATTCTGAATATGAGAGCGCCAGGAATGACATTAATGAAGATGCCAATATTTGTATGGACATGGTTAATAACAGCATTCCTTCTTATTGCATCAATGCCTGTTCTTGCAGGTGCTATAACGATGCTTCTAACAGATCGTTTTTATGGAACTAGTTTCTTTACAGCAGCAGGTGGTGGAGATCCTGTATTGTTTCAACACATATTTTGGTTCTTCGGTCACCCAGAAGTATACATATTAATTCTTCCTGCTTTTGGAATTGTATCCACAATCATTCCTGCATTTTCAAGAAAGAAACTATTTGGTTATGACTCAATGGTCTATGCTACAGCATCCATTGCTCTTCTATCATTTATAGTATGGGCACATCATATGTTCACTGTAGGTATGCCGTTAGCAGGAGAAATATTCTTTATGTTTACCACTATGTTAATAGCAGTGCCAACTGGTGTTAAAGTTTTTAATTGGGTAGCTACTATGTGGAAGGGTTCTATGACATTTGAAACTCCTATGTTATTTGCATTAGCCTTTATCATATTATTTACAATTGGCGGGTTTTCAGGATTAATGTTGGCTATAACACCAGCTGATTTCCAATACCATGACACATATTTTGTAGTTGCACATTTCCATTATGTACTCGTTCCAGGTGCCGTATTTGCTATCATTGCAGCTGTATATTACTGGTTACCTAAATGGACAGGGAAAATGTATAACGAAACTTTAGGTAAAATTCATTTCTGGATGACAACAATATTTGTAAATATTACATTTTTCCCTATGCACTTTGTCGGGTTAGCTGGAATGCCAAGAAGGATACCAGATTACGCGGTGCAGTTTACGGACTTTAATATGATTGCTTCAGTAGGAGCTTTTGGTTTTGGTTTATCCCAATTACTATTTGTTTACATTTTGTTCTTAACACTAAGACAACCTGTAACTGCAGCTGATAAAAGCTGGGAAGGAGCAGAGGGACTAGAATGGACATTACCATCACCAGCGCCATACCATTCATTTGATACTCCACCAAAAGTTGACTAATGACAGGAATAAAATCAACAATTACAAAATTGTCACTAGCAGTGGTTGCTATGTACGGTTTTTCATATGCTCTGGTGCCTATCTACGATACTTTTTGTGAGATTACAGGCTTAAATGGTAAAACTAATGAAGTTGCGTACGTAGCTAATGACATTAAAGAAGATAATAGATTTGTTACAGTTAAATTTATTTCAAATGTAGCAAATTCCGCTCCATTATATTTTGAGCCTTCAGTTTCAGAAATGACAGTTCAGGTTGGAAAACCATACAACACTCACTATGTAATGAAAAATAATTCAAGCAAACAGCTACATACAACAGCTAGCCCAAGTGTAACACCAGGTAAACACGCAGAATATTTCAAAAAAATTGAATGCTTTTGTTTCAACCAACAAACAATTAATGCTGGCGAGGTTAAAGATTTAGGTATTCAATTTATTATTGATAATGAGCTACCAAACGACAGCGGTGACATTGTGCTTTCTTATACAATGTTCGATATTTCAAATAATATCAAGGAGACTAATAAATTATGAGCGGATCATCATATTACGTACCACACGAAACTAAGTGGCCATTTCTTGCAACTGTAGCATTAATTGTAATGTTTATAGGTCTAGCAAATTATATGAATGATGAATTAAACTTAACATTAACCTACACAGGCTTAGCTTTACTTTTACTTGTTGTGTATGGATGGTTTTCTTATGTTGTTAATGAAAGTGAAGGCGGGTTGTATGACGCACAAGTAGACATGTCATTTAGATGGGGAATGGCTTGGTTTATATTTTCAGAAGTAATGTTTTTTGCAGCTTTTTTTGGAGCTTTGTACTACGCCAGAGAATTGTCTTTACCTTGGCTTGCAGGCGAAGGTACAAAAGTAAGCACAAACCAAGAATTATGGCCTACTTTTGAAAATGTATGGCCATCTAATGGTCCAGCAAATTATGGAGGTGATTTTGTTGTTATGAAAGCAGCAGGAATACCAGCTCTTAATACAATAATTCTTCTTATTAGTGGTTTGACAGTAACATGGGCACATCACGGTTTAAAAGAAGGAAAAAGAAATCAACTTATTCTTGGACTACTAGCTACAGTTTTATTAGGTTTTATATTTGTTGGATTTCAAGCTTATGAATACTCACATGCATATAATGATTTGAATCTTAAAATGACTTCAGGTATGTACGGATCAACATTTTATATGTTAACAGGATTTCATGGTTTTCATGTGACATTAGGCGCAATTATGCTTACTGTTATTTTGTTTAGATGTATAAAAGGTCACTTTACAAATGAGAACCACTTCGGTTTTGAGGCTGTCGCATGGTATTGGCACTTCGTCGATGTTGTTTGGTTAGGGTTATTTGTATTTGTCTACTGGCTCTGATTAAAAACTATTTGGTTTTATCATATCCATGTAAAACCCGACAATAATCAGGATAAAAAGTAACAATGATAGAATAATTCTTGTTTTGAGTGATGCAAGTCCTCTTTTACTAGATGACTTATCTTTCAGTATATATATAAATCCCATAACGAGATTGTATATAATTAATATTAGTAAAGTTACAATCGCATATTTAAACATAGAGCCATGTTAACACTAGAATGATAAATATTTTAAAAAACTTAAGTTTGATCAGCTTGATAGGCATATGCTTTTATTTAGGTACTTGGCAAATTGATAGAGGTCAAGATAAACTTTCTATTCAAAGAGACTTTGAATCTCAGATCAATACCGAATACTCTGATATTAAACAGTTAGTAGATAAACCAGTTAGATATAAAAAGTTATATGCGACAGGTATTTTTGATGAGTCATTTTTTTTATTAGATAATATTGTTTTCAAACGCAAAGCAGGTTATTACGTAATTTCACCATTGATTATAGGTGATAAAGTATTATTGGTTAACAGAGGATGGGTAGATAATCATTCTCGACAAAAATACCCATTAATTGAAACCCCTAAAAGCATGGTAACCATTAAAGGATATGTAAAATACCCAATGCAGTTACTTGAACTGAGCTCTAATAACATTACTAAAAAAAAACCATATGTAATACAAAATATAAATACAAAGCAAATCTCTAAAATATTAAATAAAGATATCTATCCTTTCATAATTAATCTTGATGAAGAGAATCAATATGCATATACTTATATTCCTATTAAAAATAAGAACAATCATCTAAAACATTACATGTATGCGGGACAGTGGTTTTTGTTTACAATTATTGGTATGTTTTTTTTATTTATTTTAAACAGAAGGAAAAATGGAAAAAGTTAAGCTTATACTTATACTTCTCGTGTTTATAACACCTTTTATATTCGCTCAATATTTCTATATGAACAACGCGACACATTCAAGAGGCACAACAAACCATGGAAAGTTTCTAGATGAAGAGATTAATATTAATTTAAATAATCAAGATGAACATTGGGCACTTCTCCAAGTTCTCCCAATAGAATGTGATTTAAAATGCCAAGATAACACTTATATGCTTAGACAGGTAAATACGTTATTAGGTAAAAATATGGATAGGGTCCAAAGATACATTCTTTTTAATCGAAGTTATGAAAATCAGTATCAATACTTGAATAACTATCCAAAAGTTATTGTTTTAGATAAGCCAGAAACGCTTTATAATAAATTATCGAAAATGGATGATGGAATATTCATTGTCGACCCTTTTGGGAAAATTATACTAGGGTATAATCAAAATTTTGAGGCGAAAGGATTACTAAAAGATTTAAAAAAACTTTTAAAATATTCAAAAATATAGAATCATGGATGATTTAAAAATAGCAAAATTAAGTTTTATCGGTGCACTATTTACCTTTGTGGTTATTTCACTAGGGGCATGGGTAAGATTAACAGATGCAGGCCTCGGCTGCCCAGATTGGCCTGGATGTTATGGATTATTAACTACACCAGATACAGCTGATGAATTGGCAAAAGCAAAAGAAAATTATCCCGATACAGACATAGATGTTGGTAAAGCATGGAGAGAAATGTTACATCGATATATGGCAGGTATTCTAGGACTATATGTTTTTTTCATCACATTCATATCAGTTAAATATTCAAAAAAAAATTATACATTACCGGTCCTCTTATCTGTTCTAATTGTGATACAAGCAATTATGGGCATGCTCACAGTAACTATGTTGGTAAAACCTACCATCGTAACGACACATTTATTTTTTGGAATGTTAACTGCCACATTACTTTTTATAAATGCTATTAATTATTCTGGTATAAGTGTAAGCCCTAAGCGTATTCCTTTTTTTGCTCTAGTCTTAATATCTGCTACTTGGTTATTTTTAATCGCTCAAATCTTATTAGGAGGATGGACAAGTACTAACTATGCGTCGTTGGCATGTACTGATTTTCCAAAATGTCTCGACCAATGGTATCCGAAAGAAATAGTTTTTGATGGCGCTTTTGATTTAATAGGACTACCGGATGTAAATTATGAAGGAGGAGTTTTAGCTTATGGAGCAAAAGTTGCTATTCATTACTCGCATAGAATTACAGCTTTAATTTTAACAGTAATTTATATATTAGCAGTCTATACAGTTCTAAAACTAAAGGAACATATTATTCTAAAAAAACTCATGGGCGTAAGTACCATATTTTTTATATTACAGATAATCCTTGGTATTTCTAATGTGGTATACAGTCTACCTCTTAACATTGCAGTGTGGCATACAATGAATGCTGCAATTTTAATGGCTTTTATTTCAAGCGCTTTTTATTATTGTCTGATATCATTCTATAAAATAAAATAGATGAACAACACAGCTAGAAACACTAATTCAATTTTATTTGATCTAATAGCTCTTACAAAACCTCGTGTAAATTTTTTAATAATATTTACAGCAATAGTTGGGATGCTTCTTGCCCAAGATTTTAATTTGGACTATCCATTAATGCTATACGCTAGCATTGGCATATATTTAGCCGCATCTGCAGCAGCAGTTATAAACCATGTTGTTGATCAGAAGATAGATGCCATTATGGATAGGACGAAAAGTCGCCCACTAATCAGAGGTAATGTAACGACCAATCACGCTATATATTTTTCTCTAAGTATTTCATTACTCTCGACATATATTCTTTTTGAGTACGTAAATACTATCACTACCATCTTGACACTTTTTTCAATTATTGTTTATTCTATTATTTATTCAGTTTATCTAAAAAACTTAACATCACAAAATATTGTAATAGGTGGTATTGCAGGAGCTATGCCCCCACTTTTAGGTTGGACTGCAATGACAAATAGTGTGAGTGAGCTGCCTTTGCTTTTATTTTTAATTATTTTTTTATGGACCCCACCTCATTTTTGGGCATTAGCAGTATATAAACAAGAGGATTACAGCAAAGCAAATGTACCTATGTTACCTGTGACACATGGTGCCGACTTTACTCGATTGCATATTTTTTTATATTCAATTTTATTGTTTTGCATAACATTATTTCCATATCTTCTTAATCTTGTGTCATACATATATTTAATTTCTGTACTTATTCTTGGCGGGAAATTTATTCTTGATTCATATAGTTTGTATTTAACTAAAAATGACAGAAAAGCTTTTGAGCTATTCAAATACTCAATTGCATACCTTGCGTTATTATTCGCAGCGCTTCTTTTTGATCATTATATTTTAATGCTATGATTATGCGAGCAGGATTGTTTCTTTAAGTGTAGCTAAAGATTTTTCTTCGATTTGTCTGATTCTTTCTTTTGATACATTATATTTTTTTGAAAGGTCGTCTAGTGTAGGTTTATTATCAGACAAAAATCTTTGTGAGATTATATCTTTACTTCTATCATCTAGTTTATCTAGTGCAACATTTAATTTCATTGCATTGTCATTATCTGTATCTTGCATTTCCAAAAGTGACAGTGGATTTGTATTTTGAGTCAAATAACTAGCTGGTGAGTTGTCATCTTCATCTACAGGGTCAAATGCAACATCCGTTCCACTGAGTCGCCTCTCCATTAATTTAACAGTTTTACTATCAACATTTAATTCTGATGCAATATCTTGTGTTTCTTGTTCAGACAGCCAACTAGAAGATGTTTTTTTACTTCTTAATTTAAAGAAAAGTTTTCTTTGTGCTTTAGTAGTTGCCACTTTAA
>Ga0129342_1000530_pt1 | contig 16389 bp, 16 predicted proteins | sample CPBDNA_5_FD_94426 | JGI IMG/M metagenome (GOLD analysis project Ga0129342, IMG submission 94426) | Freshwater to marine salinity gradient microbial communities from Chesapeake Bay, USA - CPBay_Sum_15_0.2_DNA | ecosystem: Environmental > Aquatic > Marine > Coastal | place: USA: Chesapeake Bay...
TCAGCCCATCAGCCGTGACAGTGCCAGTGACATCAACGCCTGTGCTGGTGGTGGCTAGTTTGAGTGCGCTGTCGTAGTAAAGTTTTACATCGGCATTACTGACAAACCTAGCCATATAATCAGAGCCAGCGTTTCCTGTAAGTTGGATTTCAGTTCCGTTAGTTTGAAGCTCAAGAACACCAACTCCTGCATCGACAATTTTACTGTTAGACCCATCATGGTAAATCTGCAAGTCAGAGCCAGCACCAAAGATAGCTTTATTGTTGTCGCCAAAGCTAATATTGGCTGACGCTGTGATGTTGCCATCTATGTTTACGCCAGCGATTGTGCCGCCGTTAATGTCAGCAGAGGTGATGGTCAGAGATGCTGCAGATGGACTGGTCATAGCTACAGTGCCATCATTCAACTCAGCAATATGACTCATAACGCTGCGGATAGCGTTGTTTATGCCACTTGGTGCGCAACCCTCAGCAATATCAATGCCATCAACGTCAGTGTTATTGCCTGGTAGTTTGTCGTACTGTGTAAAATCTGTCTTTGGCATGGGTTATTCCTCTGATTCCTTATCAACAATTCCAGCTTGAATAAGATATGCTTCAATCTGTTGCATAGTTTTAAGTCTGGCACCTGCACCAGCTTTGGGCGCACTTAAAAGATCAACCATTAAGCCTGGATTTGATATTGTTGCCTCTATCAATACATCATTAATACGCATTTTGGGAAGATAAGAAAATACTTTTTCAGCTAACTTCCTACCTTCAGAAGCAAATATTAAGGTTGCGCCTGACCCCCTTGCCATTGGAGATGTTGCCCCAAGTCGCGCACCCAAAGTTCTTGTCATCATTGAAAATATATAATTTATTGGGCCTTGTTTTTTGAAAAACTCTTCCGCGCTCTCATTGCTTTTGACTGCAAGATTGAACCTATCAGCTTTATTAGCAAGCAAGTCGATTCTACGCATTTGGCCTGGTGTCAACGCGCCACTTTTTAGCAACGCTTCTTTAAGAGTATATTCACCAGCATATGTTTTATTTAGGTAGCTCTTTATTTGAACACCACTTAAAACTCCTGTAACTGGATCGTATCCATTATCAATAATGTTTTGAAATATAGATGACCTCAAACCTATTGCAGCGTCCTTATTGCCAGCAACCAGTCTAAACAAATCCCTTAAGTCTTTTGTTTTATTTGTGGAGTTGTTTATAATTTTTGCTACAAATTTATCAACACCCTCTTCTCCAGCCTTAATAATACGTCCTGCAATTTTCTTTTTATCAAAAAAGGCAGATGCGTTTTTTTGGACAGAAAGAGATGTTTCATATGCTTTTCTTGCAGACTGCATATCCTTAAACGAATCCGTCATTCCAAGACGCTGGATATTACCTTGATTGTCAGAAATAAATTTTGCCAATCTATTGGAATTTAACTCTTGCGTTTTAGGATCCTTTACAGAATTAGCCATTGATAACAAAAACTCTTGCTGCGCATTACGCATTTCAGTTGGGCGAATAATTGATTCTTGAGCAACCATGCCTTGAATTGGAGCAACAGCTTCCTCAAGTTGACGTGCGCGAACCTCAGCCTGTGGGCCGCCTGCTTGCATTGTTCGGGTTAAAGTTAGCTCAGGCTCAACTTTCACACGACCACGCGCAGTTATACCAAGTATGTCTGCCGCAAATGTTTTTGAAAACTTGTTATTTAATTGATAGGAAAACTCTCTAGCAATATCAACTTGATTGCCTGGCAATACAGAAAGGTCATCAAGGACAGCGTCTGCAAGACCCTGCATAATTCTAGCTGTGTCATAATCTGGATTTGCGCCACTTCTAAGTTGACGCGCCTTGCGCAATGCTATTTTACGAAAATCAAGAAGATCGCCAGTGGTAACACTCTCAAGACTCGGAGCAATGTCCTCAATGTCAAATTTTGAAAACACCTGATTTGCTAATTGTTGATCTATATTTTGCTCCTCAACACGAGCGACACGAAGAGCAAATCTTTCGGTTGGGGCTGGAAGCATACGTTCATCAAGTATTTCAGATTTGTATTTGCGCAAACTAGAAGATAAATTTTTAGGAATTACATCTATATTTTGAGGTATAATTTTCCATAAAGAATCTTCCGTTGCTCTTGCGTCTGCAAGCGCAGACTCTATAACTTCTCTTGCCTCTACACTAATCTCTGACTTTGGACGAGCCGCTTGCACTGGCCCCAACAAATCACGGGCTTTTTTGTCTGCACGAGCAACACGATTGTCAAGAAGGTTTATTAAGTAATCTTTTCTTTCCTGAGCGGCAAGGAATACTTGTGATGAATCTCCATCCAAAAGAGCTTGTCTATAAAGATCGTTGATTTTTTCAGCACTTTCTTTTGCTTTTAACTTATATGCTTCACCCGCCAATGAGCTTTCTTTAATTAAATAATTCTCAAGATCAGTAAGCATTTTGCTTTCTGACATCTGAGCTGCTGTTAAGCTATCAACTTCCTTAGCCGACTCACTTGTCAATGATTTAATAATAACATTGGGATCTTCGCCGTATTCCTTAGCAAGCTGCAAAACCTTATCGCTAGCTCTTTTCTTTGACAGCATTGGATTTACAGGGGCAGTTATATCAAGAAGTTTGTTAATCGTGTTAGGAAGGAATCTTGATGCAATTAAAGCAGGAGAAATAGCTGGAGCAATTTCACCTACAATACGCGCCGTAACATCTCCTGGTGCCATTGTTTCAGCGACAGCACCACCCGCGCCAGATATACCAGCAAGCGCAGCTTCCGTAGCTAAAAATCTGCCTGGGCTTTCTGCGGCTGATTCAACAATGCTGCGACCAACTTGACGCAATGTTCCAACATCTCCAGCGATGTCTGCCGCTGTTCCAGCAAATCGTCCTGTTGCAGGAAGCGTTCTTGCAATGCCAACAGGAGCTGCCGCAGGAATCGCAGCACCGCCCAAAACCTCACCAAATACAGCAGCAGGACGAACACTTGGAGACACATCAGAAATGCTGGAATATGTATATCCTGGCTCCTTTAGTGCCTCCCTGATTGTTCCTGTAAGACCGCGCTCTGACACAGGAATCCTAACGCTCTCTGGAAGCCCAACCTTTTCTAATCCAATATTTGCAATTTTCAGAGCAGATTCAACAGCGGTTACTGGCAATCCAAGAAGTTCGATCATACCAACATTAGCACCAGTGCCTATTGCTTGGGGTATTGTTGTTACTGAATAACCTGATTCTGGCGCAGATATATTTATAACATTGCGCCTACCAAGCTCCTCAGCAATTTCTTTTTGCCTGCCAGATAGTTTTCCAGCATTATAGTCAGATATAATTTTATTCAAATCTACAGGCATATTTTTACCTATCTATTGAAAGATTCGTATTCGTTCAAAAGTTGTTCAGTTGTTTTTTGTTCTTTTCCATAAAAACCAGTCCCAGTTTTAAATTGTTTGGTTTTTTCAATCATGGCTTCATATTTACGAACACGTCTATTTATACCATCAATAACAGATTGAGCTTCCTTCTGCTCTTTTCTATTCATTGTTGGAAGTTTAGATTTTATTTCAGAAATTCTTTCTCTGCTAAAAGAAATAAGCTGTTCAGTTTTTGATCTGAAATTAGCGTCATTCATGCTTGGTTTTGGCATAATTTCTTCAATAGTAGAGGCTACAACTTTTGTCAGCTTACCGCCCAAATCTCTAACAAGCTCAACTTGCATTTCCTTATTTACGTTATTTACATAGTCTCTTGCCTTAGCTTGATCGACCATTGCTTCACCGCCCAAAGCACCAAAAACACCACGAACAGTAGAACCAAATAAACCGCCCAAATCTCCCTGCGCGGCATCGTCTATAGTTGGTGCTTTTGCGATCTCATCAGGTGTTGGTAATTGTTGATCTACTGTTTCTTGCGAAGAAATTGCAGCAAGATCAGTTTGAATTGATGCGCCTGGATTTATAATTTGTTTATATGTTTTAGATTTAGGATTAGTATCCACAAGAACATCAGATCCATCAATATTCATTTTAACAAACTCAGGATTTGTTGATTCTTCTAATGACATTAATGTTGCGGCATCACCAAGCTGAGTTTGAAGATCTTTTCTATAAGCCTCCTGCGCACCCAGTAGGCCACTGGCAAGAGACTGACCAAAAGAAATAGGTGTGCGTGATGGCCCTTGACCAAGCAAACCAAGGCCAAGTTTCATAATAGCCTGACGCTGAGCTTCCTGACGCGCTTGCTGACCTAAAAGATCTCCTAAAGCTCCACCACCACCAAAAAGAGTTCCAGCCTCATATTTTTTACCAATATTAGTTGGAATGTTTAATATGCCGCGACCGATGCTTGATACACCGCCCATTAAATTACCAAACAAACTATTTTCAGCCATGACAGCTCCTTAAAGTAATCCAAGCCCACCGCCGATAAGAGCGTCAAGCCATTTATTGCCTGTCAATCCGAGTTGTGATCCAACCATAGCACCACCAAGGAATGTTGATCCCTTGCTTGGCGTGTAATATGGAGTTATAGCTGTGGTTTCAGTTCCAGGGAATCCATAAGCCACAGATCTTAACTTTTCAAGCTGTTGCCAAGGAGCTTCCGCCTCATACATATATCGGTTTAATGCCTCATCTAAACCTAATTGCGTCATGCGTTGACGCTCTGCACCAACCTCTCCCAGCTTGCCAATGTCATAATAATCAGCCTGAGCGAAACTTGGGGCAAGTTGCAAGGCAGCTTGTTGTCTAGCGCGTTCATTGGCATAGTCAGTATATGCTATATCAGCAGCAACATCGCCAACTGATTTAGCAACTGCCTGACCACCAAGACCTGAGCCTAGACGACCGCGCGATGCAAGACTGCTCATAGCTGCCGCTTGTGCTGGCTCTGTAGCTCTTGCAATAGCCGCTTCTAAACCAGGTGTGCCGCCAAGAAAGCCGCCAGTCAAAGTTTTTTCCAGCAAATCTTGAGCCGCAGTCATAACTGGAGATCCACCTAATGCGCGTTCTTCCATTAAGGTTAATGCCATTTCCTGTTCTGGAGAAAATGGAGCATAAGTTGTTCCAGGATAGTATTCAGGTGCGCCAAATCCGTATAGCTTTTCGGCTTCCTTTAACACATATTCTTGATATGGTTGTGCGAAGCCACCTGTTGTGGTTGTGGTTCCTGTTGCTGTATCTACTGCCATTTTAACACCTCTTTGGGGATAATTTACACCCTATTCTATCCTTTGTCTAATCTTAACCTATGATAATATAATCGTATGTTTTGCCTGAAACGCTGTTCGGCAGGTGATTTATTGTAGCCTGCCCCTTTTGTCTGTCTGTCACATACATCTCAAATGCCGTTCCAGTTGTCTGAGATGGATCTAGTAACTGCAAATTAACCATCAGAGATGGTATAGCTGGCATCGAAAACGGAGTCGTAATAGCAGAATACGCTTCAAGATATACATTAGCGTGTTCTACAGCACCAACAACCTCAACATAATCTCCAGCATCTAATTCAAGCGGATGGTTTATAGACACTGGCATATAGCCATCAACAGATCCGTGATGCTCAACCACAGCAAATTTCGTTGCCGAATGTGGATAATCAGTTCCGTTTACTCTAATCCACAAATAACCATTGTAAATCTGCGGTTCCATATTAACAAATAAAGCAGAAATATCTAAGTCATAAATACCAGCATAATCAACTGTTATCTGATTTGATGACAATGACATTCCATAAGCATACTCTGTATCCGTTAATGTTAAAACTTGTGGCGTATTAGCCGCAGAAAAAGTTATGTCTGAATGTTCTTCAAAAGTACCATACGGATAATAATTAGCCGCTGCCGCAGACAAAGAAGATGGAGCAAATAAAATAACAGAATCAGAACCTATACGGCGATCAAGGAGCGTTGTTGTAGTAGCTCCACCAGTTGCTAGAGTAACAGTGCCAGTAGAGTTCAGCTTGCCTTCAACAAGGTTATTTACCACCTCTGCTATTTCGCGTGGTGTTCCACCTTGGTTTGGAAGTCTGCGATACTGGTTAGCCATTACCTACGTCCCATTATTCCAAAGTCAACATCAATACCTTGAGCCTTCTTCCAGCCGCCAGATAGATTTAAACGAACCCTATGGTAACGCCCATTAGATCGAACAGGTATTAAATTGTCTGTATTCAAAGATGCTGCAGATCCAAACGTATATGTATCTATTTGCCTATTGCGTGTCGCAACTTGCGCAGTAACTGTACCAGAAGCACTGGGACGCAATGTAACGTATGGTATAATATTTCTAAGCAAGCTGAGAGAGCCTGGTTTAGCTTCAAACTCAGAGGTTTCAACTGTTGCACTAAGAACATCTCCAGTGAAGGTCTGAATCTTATTGTCTTTAGACGCTGCAAAAAGAAATTCTCCACCGCGATAAATGGCTCCATCAAGAGAAGCAGGAAGCACATCAATAGAACCACCAAAAGCTGTATCAAGATCTTCAAGGGTATAACCAGCAGTATATATAGGAACGACCAGATCAACAGCAATGTCGGCTGTTGACCATTTATCCAGCGCATAGTTGTAGATAAGCATCTTGTCAGGAGAGCCATCAAGAGACTCAGTGCTTGTGTAAGACCAGACAATAATCTGTCTGAGAGGGTCAGCAGAAGCTGACATATTCTTTGCATATTCACCATTCCAATCCTCTAAGAAATAGCGGTTGACCTTCTCTGCGCCGATAGGCTTGGAGCGTTCACCATCAAACATATAAAAGCCATCATCAGCAAGATAGAACACAGCATGGCCCACATTGCAGACGCTACCAGGCACTTTACAGCCGCGCACAGTCTCAACCTTATCAAACTGGAAGATAAGCGGAGAGCCAATATATGAAGCACGAACAATACCTTTCTCTAGCAAAATGGTAGCATATTCACCACCTACAAGACCAGTAACATCACCCATGTCAGCAATGTCCTGATAGTCAGCCTGAGTTGCCGCAGAGATAGCCCAGCTTGTATGGTCTCCAATACCAGACCAACGAACGCGATATGGCTTTGTTGAATCTGTGGGATCATAGGTAAAACCAGTCATTACAAAGTCGCGCACAACAGCTATGTATTTAGCTTTAGGAGCATCAGCAGAAAGATCGCCAAAAGTAGATCCACTAGCCGCTTGGGTATATTGAATGGGATCAGCAAAGTTAGTGCCAATTACATCTTGACCAAACTGAACGAAACGCCAACGATCATTTGGATCTGTGCTATAATTGCCAGTCTTGCTAAAGTTATCAAGATCGCCATTTGTTGTATTATACTTGTATATTTTTCCGCGATCAGCCGCATATAAAGCTACGTTGCCATCATCATCAGCCGCAGCAATCATACCAACAATAGCACTGTCAGCCGCACTGCTAATTGGAGATATATCTTGCATACTTTCGTAACCAATAGCCGCTGGGATCACATTATTAGCAACTGTCACACCAACATTACCAAAAGCCGACTGATCTGGTAAAAATTGACCAAACTGTATCATTGGTTACTCCATGTTTCATTGCCAGCACTGATATTAGTCCATGTCTCCGCTCCAGCAGAAACAGGTGTCCATGTCTCACCACCAGCAGATATTTCTGTCCATGTTTCCCCCTCATCTGCTATCTCAGACCATACTTCATTTTCTTCTGAAATGGTAGACCACAATTCACCTAGCTTCTCTGCCTCAACTGTAATCGTAACAGCCGCTTGCAGAGTAGAATAAGCCAATGCCTCATAGGTAGCAGAACAGCTCATAAGAGCCGTAACATCTATGCTTGCAGAGCCAAGAGCAAGTAAACCGCCCTCTGCTGTCATAGTTGCTGGGCCTACAATAAGTGATGCTCCAAATTGAATACGGATAGCTTCCGCAACTGTACTTGCAGACGTAGCAATAGTCGCCTCAAACAGACGAATACGGATACCTTCCGATGTGGCTGTAGCAGAAGAAGAAAGAGAGGATTGACCATCAAATATGCCAAATCCTGTGGCTGTAGCTGAGGCACTTGCAGATGGAGTGGACTCACCCTCACGAAGGGCCGCTGTTAGCCATATAGCGTCATCAAGGCTGTAGGGCAGGGAATCTAAATCACCCCAGTTATCAAGCTCCTCAAGAGTTGGCCCTACGATTTCAGCCATGACTAGGCTGCCGTAATATCAACACCCGAAGCGGCAATCTTAAAGATGTCGCCTTCGTTGATTACTTTGCTTGCAGTCAAAGCCGCATGAAACAGGAGGTTGCCAGCAGTAGAAGCGTCCCAGATACCAATATGAGTAATCGTCCCCCAGTTACCACCAGAGGCGGCAGGAAACTCAACAGAACCACTATTGCTTGCAGTGCCGCTAGATGCAGCACTAAAAGCCATAGACTGCCGCGCATAACCATTGCCACTAATCTCTGCACCAGTTCCAGCATCAGTAGGATCTGCTGTATGCAAGCTCACATAAACAGCGGCAGGCGCAGATGTCGATGTAGTTCCAAGAAAATGATCCAGAAATTTATTTTCCAGATAATCGCTCATTGCGCTCATGTTAATTCTCCGTAGTCAGATTTCATAAAGAGGCCACTACCAGCGTATTTACCACGCTCTTCTTCTTTCTTAATCTCATCAATGGCCCTAGTAAAGAGCTGCTCATATAAAGTTGTTTTTGCATCATCCATGAGATAAACGCTGGCAGAGGCCAAAGCACCATATAAATATGCGTCAGGGTGGCGTGTTAAAATAGTATTGCTAGTATTGCTATCAGACAGATCAGGAACGCCCTCTATATACACAATCTCAGCCGTGTAACCACTATCGGGTGTTGGTGCAAACTTGATCTCAGTGCCAATGATTGTGTAACCGCGCGGCTTGCCAGTAGCTCCAGTTGAGAACGTATCATCCAATTCTACAGGAGTATAATACTCAAGCACCTCTGTTGGTGATGTATTGAGCTTAACAAGACGAATAGAGCGCAAGTCTGTCGGCAAAGAAACAAAAGCATCTCCAGATGTTAATGTTGCCGTAGCTCTTTTTTCTTGACCACGAGTCTCAAGGTTTCTGCTCATGCGACCTTCCGCAAGAGCAATAAATTCAGGAATACGATCCGTTAAGTCAGACCTTGCAAGAAAATTTGCAATAGCCGTTTTTAGTTCTGAATATGTGCCAATAGCCATTATACGTTACCGCCACCTGTTCTAAAGAAACGATTATCATAATCGTTTAACCAACGCTTCCAAGCCTGGGGATTATCCCTTGGCCTACCAAGTTTTTCAACAAGCTCATGATACAACGCAGCAGGAATATCGGCAACCTTTTGATGATGGTTTTGAGTATTTCCTATAAGGCTACCAGCTCTGTAGTCACTTGCCTGTCTTTTGTTCTCCTTCAAAAGACCATCAATATTTTGAGTTGTTTCAAAGATAAAACCGCCATCATCCTGAAAGTGACACCAAGTCTCTTTGCCAGTAACAGCGTCTTTATGGACTAATTTCTTCATATCTCCCTCACAAAAAGGTCAGGGGGTGGTTTCAACGCCACCCCCATCCCAGTTAAATTACGACAAGTCGTAAACAGCACCATGTGCTTTAGGAGCAGAAACTTTAAGAGTCCACTCAGTGATGATTTGGAATTTCTCCGCATCACCAGTTTTAGCAAGCTCTTGTACTGCGAAGTTACGACCAGGCAATGTGCAGATCGAAGCATAGTCACTGTCAAGCAGGAATACGCGATCGCTAGAAGCAAAGCGGTCGATAACAACGTCAAGCTGACCAAAGTCGCTGAGGTACAGAGAAACCGAACCAACGATAGCAGCTTCGCGTGGAGCTGTGTAGTTGATTTGGTTTGTAGCAACTGAGCCACTGTTCAGGTCGCTGAAAGCAACTTTCTTAGCAGGAGAGACAACCAGCATATTTGGTTGACCACCATCTTCGTAAGCAGCTTGCATTGCAGCGTCGATCATAGCAAGCGTCATCGTGCGATCAGTGCCGTTAGTAGGCAGGTCTGTACCATCGCCCGTAGGAGCCGCACCAGATGAGCCAACGCTTACGTTGGTGATCCAGCTTGAAAGAGAGCCAGACTTGCGTGGGTCTGAACCGGAACGTGCAGTGTCGCTGTTCAATGATTTCTCAATGTCACGGCGAAGCTCAAGACCTTTCAGCACTTTTTGGTATGCAGTTTCGCGGTCACGACCAGCTTTATCAACGGCATCCAACGTGCCAGATACAGCCGCATCTTTTTGCGAAATTTGCATATAGTTGCCAAGACGAGTCGTTGCAGTAGGCGTGTCATAAGTAGCGTCTGCACCTTCGTTTTGGTAGTTAGTTGCGACCGCAGCAGCAAGTTCTTGTACTTGCCATTCAACGAAAACACCATTTCCTGTCTCTTTTTTTAGAGCAGAAAAAATGGGGGTTTCATCTGGGTCAATTCGGGTAATGACATCGGAGAGGTCTTCGCGCTCACCGACAGCAGTCGTAGTAGTATGTGTAGCCATTGTTAGCTGTTCCTTTGTAATAAATAATCAACTGCGGCATCTTTACTGCCAGTTTTCTTTAGGCGATCAAAAGCCTGTTTATTACGATCAGATGCTACCTGCTTCTTAGATTTAGGAGTACCAGCTTTTACTGCTTTAGGTGCTTTCTTTACTTTCTTCTGAGCTACTGGCCTCTTAGCCATTAACTCATCGTAAAGATAGGCTTTGCGCAATGCCTCTATAGCGCGACTATCACTGGCGGTTGCCAGTTCCTGTTCAGAGAAACCTATACGCTGCGCATAGCTAATAATTGCTTGCTTTTCGCGTGTGGCTATCTCTTCATCACGCCACTCAGGAATACGCTCCAACAATCTTTTCTGCTCCTCAGCCACTTTCTGATGATGAGCTTGAATCATTTGCTGTTGCTGTTCCTGCTGGATTTTGGCTTGCTGTTGTCTAATCCGACCAAGAGCCTCTTTTCTTTCACGATAAGAATCTCTTTGCTTTGCCCACTCCAGAGGATCTTCCTGGTAGAGCCTATCCCAATATTCTTTGGAAGGCTCCTGCACCTGAGTAAGCTGGGCTTCAATGTTCTTTAAAGCCTGAGCGTACTGTTCGCGTTGTTGAGCTAATGCCTGTGCTTCCGCTTCTGCTTGCTTCCGTGTTTGTGCGGCCTCTTGCATACGCTTCTGCGCGGCTTGCTCTAGTTGATACGATTTGACAAGTTCCTCAGCGGTTACTTTCTTCTCTTCGCCATCAACTTTTACTGTATAAATGTCGTCTTCAACGATTTCTATTTCGCCTTCATCGACATCATACTCTTCATCATCATCTTCATCGTCAGACTCAGATAGCTCTAAAGCGTCATCATCATCAGAATCATCTTCAGATGTTGCCTCTTCCGTATCAACTGCTTCGGCCTCAACCTCTTCAGTTTCTACTTCTTCGGCTACAGGCTCCTGAGTATCTTCGCTTGCCTCTTTAGGGGCGTTGATATTCAAGAGAAGGTCAACAGCTTGACCTTTGTTTAGTGACTCTCCAGATCCGAGTAGGGTACTGGTTTCTTCACTCATATTTCTATCTCCTCAGTTTAAGTTCTGTTTTTGCTAGGTTGCCAGTATTGACAACCTCCTCCAGATGACCTTTTAAAGCTAATAAGTTTTGGTACATCTGAAAGAGCTTTTCCCTGTCATCCGTTGCCTTGACAGGAGAATTTTTCCATGCGTCCAAATACCTTTCCTCTAGCATTTGAAACGCCTCTTGGAGAATAGGGTTACGAAGCAATGCCTCAGCTTTAGCTCCACGATCCTGTTCTCCTCTTAACCTTCCTTCATCCATCTCCATCTCCTATGTGACAAAAATATCACACTATACGATTTACGCAAGTAACAATGTTACCCTAAATCTTGATACCGCTTAAATCCAAATTTATTCCGCTAAAGTCGTAATTAGACATAATATCAGACATTGGTGTATAGCCCAATCCAACATCAGCTAATGCACCAGCCATTCCAGCCCCAATAATATCTGCACCCCCAGCAGCGGCTTGTTCAGCGGTTTTAAACCCAGTCAAACCATAAGGAGCTTGCCAGTCAGTTGATGTATGCTCAGACGTATATTTACGCGCATCAGCAAATATGTTTTCCCAGTCTATTGATTTTGGCGTTGTTTGAGTTGGCACTAACGCGCCTTTTTCTATAGCGTCAACAACAACATCTCTTGCAGACCTTTTCATCTGACCAGAGTCATAATCAATTTTTGTATTTACATTCTTCCAAGCGTCTTCGTTAAATTCAAAGCCGTAATTTTTTTCTAATTCACTTAATACAAGATTGGCGGCATGAGCTTCTGGGACAGTATATAAAGATCCTTTATTCTTACTGCTTTCGCTTTCTATGGAATATACGCCAGATTCATTTCTGCCGATAACAGCATTGCCATATGTTGATCCCTCATCAAACGCCCCAAGTGTATCGGCAAGAGCTAAGGTAACGCCAATAGGACCAAGAACGCTAGATGCGGTCTGCATGGCAGTAGAACCAAGTAATGAGCCTGCACTAGAAATAGCACTAGCAACCGCTAAAGCCTCTTGCGGATTATCAATGCCCCCCTCCAATGCTTCAATACCAGAGAGAATAGACACTGTAGATCCCATAACGCCAGCATTAACTGGCGCAGCATTTGCTGCATTTTTAATTGCCGTTCCAACACTAGCACCAGCATTTATATTATTTACAGCACCAGCCACTAAGTTTGCGCTCTCAGCAACCTTTGCGGCATCGGAAACAGAGTCAACACCATCAGAAAGAACTTCAAGGCCGCTTGCCATTGCCCCAATGCTTCCTGCAATATCAGAGCCTGGTATATCTATTGTTTCATCAAGAAAATTATCGGCTAAATACTGAATATCATCTAATGCTTTTGAAACAGTGGATACACTTGGATCTTCAATAGCATTAGCAATTCCTGCAATAGCACCAGCATCAGCAATAGCCCCACCTATGGCTGGATCAATAAAGAACTCGCCCTCAGCAACATCAAAAAACTTTCCTACATCCTTGTTGATAGCCTCAACAACATCAATACCAGTGCCAGAATGAGGATCGTCAATAAAATCCTTTACAGCTTTTGCTGTATCAACAGTCTCTTTTACTGGAAGATTTGTGCCAAAACCAATATCTGTTGAATCAAATTGACTATTAATCCACTCAGCTATCGGATCAATAATATTTTCCTTAATCGGAGCTGTTACATTTTCTTCAAATTGGTATCCAAAATCTTCAATACCTTGCTTTAAATCCGATTCTTTATATGTCTCAACTATGGGATCAATAATACCCTTCTTGATTGGATCTGTTACAGCCTCTTCAAAGCCATATCCAATAGTCTCCTCAATAGACTTAGCCGCTGGACTAACAGTCTCAACTATAGGGTCAATAATGCCTTTTTTAATTGGATCGGTCACTGCTTCTTCAAAACCATAGCCAACAGTTTCTTCAACGGATTTTAGTGCTGGACTAATAGTATCAGCTACGCTCTTAACAACACTTTCAACAGAAGGATATGCAGCGGCTATTGATGCTACTTTTGCTATATCTCCTATTGAAGTGTCCTCTTGAACTGGAGGAAGAGGCTCCGCAGGAATAAACTGACCTGGTGTATAACGTCTACTAAACCACTCTGGACGTATAGCAATCGCTTCTTCAAACTCTTTTTGCAAGTCAGCATAGCGTTGTGCATAATCCTGCAAACCAGAAAACTGTATTTTGTCAACAGATACAGGGCCACCAAGAAGAGATGATATTGGAGCATATCCGACATCGCCAATCTTTTGGTAGCCAGTTTTCATAAACTCAGGAAGATTAACTTCACTATACGGAGTCGGTGCTGGCATTGGTAAATAACCAATAGAACCAGGTGATGGAGCGCGAACGCCACCAAGAGCCTCAGAGGACAAAATCTGATTTTCTGCTAGACCAGTTGCCTCAATGAGCTTTGATATTTCATCTGGTGTTAAGGCCATCTTATACCCTTGGTAGGTTAGTTGATGTATTTACACCTGCTGCAATCTGTTGTGCGCGTAGCTCACGCTCAAACGCAAGTTCCTGCTGACGAAGCTGTAGTTCAGCAGCCATCTGCTCACGCTTGAAGGCAAACTCCATTTGCATTTTTTCTTTTTGAAGTTGCAGATCATTAGCGGCCTTCTGTTGAGCCATTTGCATATCTGCCTGCATCTTCTGCATTTCCATAGCAATGCGCGGATCTTGCGGCGGTTGCTTAGGTGGCTGCGGTGGGGCCATGCGTGGGTCTGCAAAGAACTCAGTAACATTCTTAAAGCCAGAAAGCTCTGCAATTCTAGCAAGCGTGTTGCGATACTGCACTGGCGTAACAATAGGATTATCTGGGCCAAAAGCCTGCATAATCTGTTCTTGTTTAGCAGCAATGTTAAACAGCGTTGAAAGCTGTTGCTCACGCTGACCAGTGCCAAGACCTACATTGATCTGCACATCATATGAGCTTGCCCATTGGCGTGGATCCATCGGAACAAACTGATTGCGCAAACGCACAATCTTTGTTTTGTTTTGATACTTGGTAATCAGATGCAAGATACCACGGAACAAATCCTTGACACCAGTTTCGGCAAACACACGCGCGATCATCTCTATCTTGCCTTGAGAAGCAGCCTGCATAGCGGCAACAGCAGTTGCTGTTGTTGACTGCAAGGCATCAGCATCAAGACCCATAGCCTGACGCGATAAACCTGTGCGCTGTTCTTTTACGCGATCCATATATTCTAATGCTGGGAATACAGAGCGCGATACATCAGCAACTTGCAATGGCGCAACCATGCCTGGACCACGGGCGCGAACAATACCACCAGGGCGGTTGGTCAGCAGGTCATCAAGATTGACCTGACCCTCAACAGCAACAACACGCGCATTGTTTGTATTGTAGATGTTGTCAAGCAACTGACGCATCAAAGTCGATTTAATCAACTGAACGTCCATAACAAGCTCTGCAACAGAGCGACCAATGGCGCGATGCGGCATCAAGATTGGAGAAAGAATAGCAAACGGAACATAGTCACATTCTTCATTCTCTAGGATATGATAGCCACTCCCAACAGTAAGAACCCTGCGCAACTCAGCAACACCATCGCCATCATAGTCAGCTTTGATATAGCTTTCCGTAACCAAGACATCGCGCATCGCTGGGTCTTTGCTGTCGAAGCCAGACCCAGATTCAAGATCCTCAAACCGACTGGTTCTTTCTTCGCTTGTATCCAGATCCGTGTAACCCGCATATTGCTCTACCTCATCTTGGTCATAACCCATAGCAACAAGATCGCTGACAGTCATAGTCGTGCGATGCGATACAAAGTTTGCATCACTCATTGACTTAGCGCGTCTTGAGATCAAAAACTCTTCTGGTGGAACATTCTCAATGTTTACACGACCGCTTGTTTTTGTGCGGCGTATCTTTACATCATAAATACTGGGAGCTGGGATAACGCTACCATCAGGTAGCTCCATAGCTTCTCCAACAATCGTTTCGTTCTGAGATACAACTTCTACTTCTTCATCTGCCAGCAGGATGGTCAGTTCTTGTTCGTTGAGGGCCTCATACTCTTCAGTCTCAACATCAACAATCTCATCCCATGTGTATTTTACAACACCAAGTTTTAAGAGCAGCGCATCCTTAAACCAGTTGTGCATGATTTGGAAGCCAGAATTATCAGTGTTGATAATCCAGTTGCAGTAATCACTAGCTTGTTCGGCAATAGCAACATCTTCTGGGCCAGTAGGAATAAAACGCACATACTCATCTGACTGCGTAAATATGCGCATCAGACTTGGCATGATGTGTTCAATCGTATCAGATACCTCAGTAGCAACTACCTGAGAGCGGTCTGGCTGTTCATTACCAAACGGCTCACCCAAATAGTAATCCATCGCATCAATGCGATCTTGACTAAACTCGGTATCATAATACCCTAAGGCCTGTTCAATCTCATTCCTAAGAATGGATTGAAACTCAGTGTCACTTATCTTCGCCATTTAGAACTTCCAATTTCTTTGATGGTGCCTTCTTCTGTGTCTTTTTTGCCACAGTTTTAATCTCTTGTATAGGCTCTACAACAAGTGGTGCGCGACAGGCTTTGCAAGCACCTAAATATCCATTCGGGTTTGGATAACCACAGTTTGTACAAATCATGCTTCTACCTTCCTTCTCTTAGGTCTACCTTTTCTTCTTTTTTCTTCTTTATTCTCCACCTCCTCTGACGCTCCAGCATTTGCTTTCGCCGCCAGCTCCTTTTCTTTCTTTCTGTCTCTTCGGTATATTGTGACATACATATCTATTTCCTCTTTCGTTTTTTCTCCTCAACATTTGTCAGCTTACCAGAATTAACCATAGCATAAAA
>Ga0129342_1000534_pt1 | contig 16340 bp, 14 predicted proteins | sample CPBDNA_5_FD_94426 | JGI IMG/M metagenome (GOLD analysis project Ga0129342, IMG submission 94426) | Freshwater to marine salinity gradient microbial communities from Chesapeake Bay, USA - CPBay_Sum_15_0.2_DNA | ecosystem: Environmental > Aquatic > Marine > Coastal | place: USA: Chesapeake Bay...
CTGTGATTTTTTTGATGGATTTTTAGCAAGACTCTTAAATGTTGAGTCATCCCTGGGAATTCAACTTGATTCTCTTTCTGATTTAGTTACTTTTGGTCTAACATCATCCATTGTATTATTAAATCTTATTGGAAATTCAACTTTTATAATTGAAAACTCTTCGAACATTTTAATAAGTAATCTGCCCTATTGTGCATTTTTAATAGCAATAGCATCCTCATATAGATTAGCTAAGTTCAATGTAAGTAAACATTCTAAAGAATTTATTGGCTTACCAACACCAGCTAATGCTATTATGATAGTTTTTTTGCCTTTTTTCATTGAAAGATTTAATCTGAATATTTTTTTTGAAAATATTTTTTTTCTTATTATAATAACATGTTTTTCATCATATATGCTAATCTCAAATCATAAAATGATTTCTCTAAAGTTGATTAACATGAATTTTAAAGAAAATCAAATGTTATATTTTTTATTTATTTGTACAGTAGTTTTGTTCATTTTTTTTGGATTAGCCTCAATGCCAATAATTATACTTTTATATATTCTATTAAATTTTTTAAGAACTATAATCTAGTTTTTTCTTTCTAAACTCAAAATTTTGTCCTAGATAAACTTTTCTAACTAATTCATCTTTAGCTAATTCTTCTGGTTTACCAGATTTTAAAATATTACCCTCAAACATTAAATAGGTTTTATCAGTTATTGCCAATGTTTCTTGAACATTGTGATCTGTAATAAGTATTCCTATATTTCTTTTTTTTAAATGAAATATTATTTTTTGTATATCCTCTACTGCTATTGGATCAACCCCGGCAAAAGGTTCATCGAGTAATATAAATTTTGGATCAGTAGCTAAAGCTCTAGCAATTTCAGTTCTTCTTCTTTCACCACCAGAAAGTAAATCACCTCTACTTTTGCGTATTTTTTGAAGTTGAAATTCATTCAATAATGATTCTAGTTTTAAATTTTGTTCTTGTTTAGAAAGATTAGTTAGTTCTAACACTGCCTTTATATTATCCTCAATTGAAAGTTTTCTAAATATAGAAGCTTCTTGAGATAAATATCCTATCCCATTTTGAGCCCTCATATACATAGGGAATTTTGTTATATCACTATTATTTAGTAAAATTCTACCCTCATCAGGTTTTATTAAACCAACTATCATATAAAAACTTGTAGTTTTTCCAGCACCATTTGGACCAAGTAATCCAACTATTTCTCTCTGATTAACCTCAATTGATACATCATTAACAACCTTTTTTCCTTTGTAGGATTTATATATGCTGTCAGCAATTAATTTCATTTTTTCAAAACTTTATTTTCTTTATTAATAACAAATTTAGATATATAAATACTTATTTGATATAAAATAACAATAGGGATAGCGACGATTATTTGACTAGCTACATCGGGTGGTGTTATGATTGCTGAAAAAGTCAAAACAATAATTAGAGCAAATTTTCTATATTTTATCATTATTTCTGGTGTAATAAGGCCAACTTTAGTTAAAAAATAAACAATGATTGGAAGTTCAAAAATTAATCCAGAAGCTAATACAGAGGCTCTTACCAAGCCTACATAACTATCCAAATCGAAATCATTAAAAATTTCATTACTAACACTATAGGTACCCAAAAAATTTATTGAAAGAGGAGTCACAACGTAGTAGCCAAAAAGTACACCTAGAAAAAAAAGAAAAGAAGAAATTGATATAAATCCTCTTGCACTACTTCTTTCATTTTCATAAAGTCCAGGGCTAATAAAACTCCAAAATTGATAAATTAAATAAGGAAAAGAAAGTATAAATCCAGCAGTTATAGAAATCCAAATATGAGCTGAAAATTGACCTGACATAGTTCTGCTTTGAATTCTAAATGGCATTTCATTAATACAAAAACTATCATTAAAACCAAGAGAATTTGAAATATTGCATAATACTTGATAAGTAAAAAAATCAATTTTTTTTGGACCAAACAAAACTTGATCAAATATAAAATCTTTGGCTACAAAAGCTATTGATCCAGAAATCAAAATGGCAAAAACAGATCTTATAAGATGCCATCTTAAATCTTCAAGATGGTCAAGAAAGGACATTTCTTCTTTTACATTTTGATCCATTATGTTAGTCCTTCATTAATTATATTATGCATATGTATTAGACCAGTATACTTGTCATTGTCTTCAACAACTAATTGATTAATTTTATGTTTGTTCATTTTTTCTAATGCTTTTGAAGCTAAAGTATCAGAAGATGTTTTTTGAGGATTTAATGACATTAAATTTTTGGCTTTCAAATTTTTAATATTTTTCTTTTTTAAGAAAACTCTTCTAATATCTCCATCCGTAATGATTCCTACAGTTTTTTTATTTAAAGTGACAACTGCAGCACCCAACAAATTTTTAGAAATAACATCTATAACTGTTTTGAAATCATCATCTTTGGAGAGCTCAGGTTTTAAATTTTTATTTATTATATCAGAAACTTTTAAAAATAATTTTTTTCCAAGCATTCCACCTGGGTGAAGTTTGGCAAAATCACTTGAACTAAAGCCTTTTAAGTCAGAAAGACATACTGCTAATGCATCTCCAATAACTAACTGTGCTGTTGTACTTGTCGTAGGAGCTAAATTGTTTATACAAGCTTCTTTTTCAACATAACAGTTTAGAAAAAAATTTGAATTTTTAGCTAGAAAAGAACTTGAATTAGAGGTTATTGAAACTAAACATATTGATCTTTCTCTTATAAAAGGAACTAGATTCTTTATTTCAGGTGTATTACCACTCTTTGAAATTAAAATAACAGTATCATTATCTTGTATAACTCCAAGATCCCCATGAATTGCTTCAGCTGCATGCATAAAAACAGCTTGTGTTCCAGTTGAATTTAGGGTTGCAACTATTTTCATTCCAATTATTGCACTTTTACCAATTCCACTGACTATTACTCTCCCAGTTGAGGAATGTATAGTATTAACAGTATCTTCAAAATCTTTTGTTAGATACTGACTTAAAGATAATATTGATTTCCCTTGATTTTCAAAAACAACTTTAGCTAACTCAATTATATTTTTATTTTTATTCAAAATTAGTTTTTTATAATATTCTTTAAATATGTTATATTTAAGTAACAAAGGTACAAAATACCTATTTATGATTTTTAATGTCGCTTAAAATAGACTTAAATAAGGAATTAAAGTCTCTATTTGGATTTTCAGATTTTAAAGGTGATCAAAAATTAATAATTTCTTCACTTCTTCAAAAAAAGAGTTTAATTGTTATTATGCCTACCGGGGCTGGTAAATCGCTTTGTTTTCAATTACCAGCTTTGTTATCATGTGGTACAGCATTAGTAGTATCACCGTTAATTGCATTAATGAAAAATCAAGTTGATGTCATAAGAGGAATATCTTCAAATGATAGTGTAGCCCATGTATTAAACTCATCACTAAATAACACTCAAATTGAAAATGTAAAAAGTGATATTTCTAATGGTATTACTAAACTTTTATATGTGGCTCCAGAATCTTTAGCAAAAGAAGAATATATTCAATTCCTAAATAAAATAAATATTTCCTTTTTAGCAATTGATGAAGCACATTGTATTTCAGAATGGGGACATGATTTTAGACCTGAATACAGAAATTTAAAATCTATTTTAAATCGAATTAATGATAATATTCCAATTATTGCTTTAACTGCAACAGCAACAAATAAAGTTCAAGATGATATAATTAAAAATTTAGGAATTAAAGACTTTGAAGTCTACAAATCATCTTTTAATAGACCAAATTTGTTTTACGAGGTAAGACAGAAATCAAAAAATGTTAATAAGGATATTATTTCTTTTATAAGACAAAGAGAAGGTAAATCAGGGATAATCTATTGTTTATCAAGAAAAAATGTCAATGAGTTAACCCAGTTTTTGCAAATTAATAACATAAATGCTCTTCCATATCATGCTGGTTTGGATTCTAAAGTTAGAGTTAAAAATCAAGATATGTTTTTAATGGAAGAATGTAATGTAATTGTTGCAACTATTGCTTTTGGGATGGGAATTGATAAGCCAGATGTTAGATATGTTATTCATTACGATATTCCAAAAAGTTTGGAAAGTTATTACCAAGAAACTGGAAGAGCTGGGAGAGATGGAGGAGAAGGATATTGTTTGATGTTTTACAGCCATAAAGATATTGAAAAACTTGAAAAGTTCTTGTTAGGTAAATCATTGGCTGAACAGGAACAAGGCTATACCTTGATTGATGAAGTTGCTGCTTATGCTGAAACTTCAATGTCTAGAAGAAAATTTCTTTTAAATTACTTTGGAGAGGAGTATGATGAGATTAATGGTGAGGGAGCTCTTATGGATGATAATATGAAAAATCCTAAGCCAAAAAAAAAGGTTAATGAAGAAGTTTCAATAGTTTTAAATCTAATTAAGAAAACTAAAGAGCAATATAGATCAAAAGATTTAATTGCTTATTTAACTGGAAGAGCTAATAATTTACTTCGCTCGCACAATGTAACAGAAAACAGTTTTTTTGGTTGTGGAAAAGATAATAATTTAATTTTTTGGAATTCTTTAATAAGACACATGCTAGTTCATGGTTTAATTTCAAAAAATATCGAAACTTATGGTGTTTTAAAATTAAATAGATACTCAGAAAGGTATTTAAACGATCCATTTGATTTCTATATTACAGAAAATCATAATTATGAGGATATTATAGACTCTAATTATATTTCCAAAATTAAATCATTAATCGATGAAGGTTTATTTAAAATTTTGATTGCTGAAAGAAAAAGACTTGCGAAGTCTAAAAATATACCTCCATACGTTGTTTTTCAAGAATCTTCTTTAGAAGAAATGTCAATAAAATATCCATTGACAATTGAAGAATTAAAAAACATTAATGGCATTGGTGAAGGTAAAGCTAAGAAATTTGGACATTCCTTTTTAAAAATTATTTCAGATTATGTAAAAGAATATGATATTACTCGGCCTGAAGATTTAATAATTAAGACTGCTGGTTTAAATTCGTCATTAAAGATGTTCCTAATTCAAAGTATTGACAGAAAAATACCCCTTGAGGATATATCTAAAAATAAGAATTTGGAGTTTGAAGAATTGATTAAAGAACTTGAGACCATAGTGTTTTCTGGAACTAAATTAAATATTGATTATGTCATTGATGATTATTTTGATGAAGATCAACAAGATGATTTATATGAATTTTTTATTAAAACTGAGTCAGATGACATTAATATTGCTATTGATGAATTTGATGGTGAATTTGAAGAGTCAGATTTAAGATTATTCAGATTAAAGTTTGTCAGTGATTTTTCTAATTAAATTATTAATTTTTAATAATTTAAAAACTTTCAATTATCTTGCAGCACTCAATTGAAAATAAAAAAATGAAGGAAGGTCTATATGCAAAAATTTCAACCAGCAAAGGTGATATCATTATTTTTCTACATCACGATAAAGTTCCAGGAACAGTAGCAAATTTTATAGGTCTAAGTGAGGGGGATATTAAAAATATTCATAAAAGAAATAAAGAGCCATATTATGATGGTTTAAAATTTCATCGAGTAATTCCTGATTTTATGGTTCAATCCGGTTGTCCACTTGGAACTGGCACTGGTGATCCAGGTTACAAGTTTGATGATGAATTTCATCCTGAATTAAAGCATGATAAACCAGGTGTTTTATCCATGGCAAATTCTGGAGTTTCAACTAATGGTAGTCAATTTTTTATAACTCATGTTCCAACTCCTTGGCTTGATAACAAACACTCTGTTTTTGGTCAGGTTGTTGAAGGTCAGAACATTGTTGATGATATTGAACAAAACGATGTCATTGAATCATGCTCTATTCAAAGAATTGGAAAAGAAGCTGAAAAATGGAATGCAGTTGATAATTTTAATTCATTTAAAGAAAAAAAAGAAAAAGAAATTTTAGCAGCAATTGAAAAAGAAAAACAATTAATAGAAAAGTTATCACAAGGATATGAAGTTACTAACTCAGGACTTAGATACAAAATTTTACAAAAAGGAGAAGGTGATAAACCTCAATTAGGTGATAAAGTAAAAGTTCATTACAAAGGCATGTTAACTGATCAGACAGTATTTGATTCTTCATATAAAAGAGATCAACCTATAGAATTTTGTGTTGGTACAGGTCAAGTCATTTCTGGATGGGACGAAGGAATATTACTTTTAAGCAAAGGAGATAAGGCAAAATTCATTATACCTTCAAATTTAGCATATGGAGAAGCTGGTGCTGGAGGTGTAATACCTCCAAATGCAACACTGATTTTTGAATTAGAATTACTTTAATTTTTCCATTTTATATTACATCCAATACTTGGTTTTTGATGTGTTGAAATCGTTCTGGAATTTAAAATTGATTCAAAAACTTCCTTAATATCTTTACCTGTTAACGGGATATCATTTCCAGGTCTGGAATCATCTAGTTGTCCTCTGTATACTAATTTATGATTGTGGTCAAAAACAAAAAAATCAGGTGTACATGCTGCATCATAGCTTTTGGCAACTTCTTGAGTTTCATCATAAAGATAAGGAAATGAGTATCCTTGTGTTTTAGCCACTTCTTTCATGAGTTCTGGGGAATCTTCAGGATAGTTTATTACATCATTACTGGAAATAGCAATAAACTTTATTCCTGAATTTGAATATAATTTTGAAATTTTGACAATTTGTTTGTTTACATATTTGACAAAGGGACAGTGATTACATATAAACATCAACAGAGTAGCTTTAGATCCAAATAAATCTTTAGATTTTAAAACATTTTCAGTAATAACGTCATATAATTCAAATTTTGGAGCCTTAAAACCCAAAGGAACCATTTTAGATGGAGTTCTTGCCATTTATTATTTTTTTTCAAATTTAAATCTATTTTGTATAAATTGCACAAAATTTAATTATGCAAAATTTAATTATTTTTTTTGAAAATCTTACATCACTTCAAAGATCACTAATTTTGGTCGGGGGAATTACTTTTTTTTGGTCTATTGAATCACTAATACCTCTTTTTAATTTTGATTATAAAAAACTTAAACATGCAATTCCAAATTTATTTTTTACCATTACAACTGTGATTGTTAATTTTTCTTTAGCTTTTTTATTGTTGTTAATTTCAGATTTTGTAGTTCTTAATAATTTTGGTTTACTTAATTATTTTGATTTATCCATTTCTGTCTATTTGATTTTAGGACTTTTACTACTTGACTTTATAGGAGCATATCTTCCACATCTTATTCAACATAAGGTTAAATTTTTATGGAAAATTCATTTAGTTCATCATAGTGACCATAAAGTTGATACAACTACTGCAAATAGACATCATCCACTTGAAAGTGTAATAAGATATTTTTTTACTCTTTTCGGTGTGCTTGTTCTAGGAGCTAATATGGGATTGGTTTTACTTTATCAGTCTCTATCTGTTGTATTATCACAATTTAATCATGCTAATATCAACATTAATTCTTCAATAGATAAGTTTTTGAGTTATGTAATAGTAACTCCAAATATGCATAAGGTTCATCATCACTATGTTATGCCTTATACTGATTCAAATTATGGAAATATTTTTTCAATTTGGGATAGAATTCTGGGAACTTTTAAAAGTTTAAATCCATATAAAATAATTTATGGAGTTGATACTTTTTTTAATGAAAAAGAAAATGAGAGCATTAAAAATTTGTTATACAGACCATTTGAAAAGTCAAAATCTCCTACAAAAATTTAAATTACATTAAATCAAAGAAAAAGATTGAATTCATCATAAGTTTATTGGTGCCGTACCAAAAAGCTCTAAAATTTGTATTGTCAGTAAATAAATTTATCCTGCCTTTTTTAATTTTTAAAGAAACAAATGGTCTGGAATTTAGTATTGATTTTTTATTTTCTTTTGAAATATAACCACTAATTAATGTATTGTAATTTGAATATTTAATTGGATTGTTAAAATCTATTGAGTCATTTTTAATGTAAATGTTGGTATTTCTAAATATGGATAAATTCTTTTTATAGTATCCATAATTAATTGGATGTGTTAAATCTAGTTCAACATTAAATATAGCACCACTAGTAAGTTGAGATCCATAAAAATTTTTCTTTTGATTAAAATTTAAATTTTTTGGTTTAGGTTTATTTTCATTAAAACTTAGATTTATTAATTTATTGTTTTGAAGAAAATTAATAGAGTTTCTAAACCCAATTAAGTTGCCCCCTTCTTCAACCCATTTTTTTAGCGCAGTATAGTTGTTGTCTGATGAATAGGATCCATTAACTAGGATTAAAGTATTGTATTTATGTAAATCTATTATTGATAAATCTGAATACTTTATTTTAGTTATAGGAATTTCATATCGAGTGTCTAATAAATGCCAAATTTCACCAGCATCGTAACTTGTTACCCCATCTCCGACAATCAGTCCAATTTCAGGCTTTCTAACTTTTTTGAAGCTGTTACTACCTAAATCTATACCATTGGCATGGCTAGTGTTAAACCCATAAAAATTAATTCCTGTTTCATATGAAATATCTTTGATTATGTCAGTTATTTCAGAATGACTTTTGCTTTGATTTTTTAAATAAATCAAAATTGATCCGTAACTAAATTTATTTTCTTTTATTGAAAATTCTTCAGTTGCTACTTTTATATTAATTCCATTGTTTAACAATTTATATAAGGCTTTTGGAGTATAATAATCATTTAAAGAAAATACATATGCATATTCACTTTCATTAATAATTGATCCCGTGGGCTTAGAAAAATCTAAATTTTGAAGTTTTTCTGATATATTAATTCGTTCGTAATCTAAGTTAAAGGAATGTAAAAAAGACCAAGCAGAAATATCATAAAATAGACTGTCATTAAATTTATTTCGATTTTCTATCATAGCATTTAAAAGCCTGTAATTTTTCTGATTAGTAGGAATTAAAAATGAGTTTTCAGTTTTATATTCAGTTCCATTAATAATTTTGTTATTGTTTAATTTCTTTGTTTCAATTTTGTGGTTTTTTAAAATTTCGTAAAAATGATAAAGTTTAGAGATATCATATTTGTCTGATACAATTATATATTCATTTTTTTTGTTCTTGAATTCATTGAAAAAAGAATGCTGATAGTCAAACAATTCTTTTTTTAGGTCAATTGATGCTTTAAGAGTTGACAATGATGTTAATAACTGATTTTTTATTGTAAACTGAAAAGAAATGTTTCCGTTAATACTTTCTTGAAAATGTCCTCTAGAACTACCTTGCTCAAATAAAATTCCAATTCCTCCGTTAATGTCAGGAAATGTAGAACCTTTTCCATAATAAAAGTCATCATAATCTTCCTCACTATAAAATAGAGATCCGTTTTCAATTAGTATAGCCTCATGATAACGACCAATTTTTTGAGTTAATTCTTGATTTTTATAGGGTGTTAAAGGATTTACTCTTGATGAAATACCAGGTTGAAAGAAAAAAGTAGAATTTGTACCCATCTCGTGATGGTCTGTCAAAACATTAGGGTACCAGTTGTGAAAAGTATTTATTCTTGCTTTGGATTCTGGCAACTGAACTGGTAACCAATCTCTATTCATATCAAACCAATAATGATTTGTTCTTCCTTTAGGCCAATGTTCATTAAACTCTCTATCGTTTTTATCAGGATTGAGATATTCGCTTTTATTAGAATTAACCCAATTAGCAAATCTTTGTAATCCATCTGGGTTCATGGACGGATCCATTAAAATAACAGATTGATCTAGTTGTTCTAACAGTTCTTTTTCATTTGATGCTGCTAAATAATATGCATAGAGTAGAGCGGCGTTACTTCCACTAGGTTCGTTTCCATGTATCGAATATCCTTGATATATAACAACAGGTCTATTATAAAAATCAGAATCTTTATTATTTGTAGAACTTAAATATTTCAGATGATTTTCTCTTATGATATCTAAATTACTATGATTCTTTTCAGATGTAATTATTAAAGTCAAAAGAGGTCTTCCTTCATATGTTTCACCTGTTTTTTTAAGTCTAATTCTCTTTGAAGAATTAGCTAGTGCATACATATATTGGACAAGCCTATCATGACTAACATGTGATGATCCAACTTCTTTTTGCTTTAATAAAAAATCGCTTGGTTTAGGAATATTAGGGTTGAATGAATCTAGCTTATTTTTGAAATAATAATTAAGATCAAAATTATCTTGAGAGTTTAAACTAAAACTTATCAGAAAAATTATATAAAAAATCTTTCTCATAAGAATTTTTAAATATCATCAAAATCTAAATCAGTGAAGTTTTCTTTTTTTTCTTTCTCATCTGCTTTTTCATTATTTTCAATGATATCATTATTGGGGCTATTATGTTCTTCTTTTTTATAGTCCTTTTGATGAATATCACTTATTACTTCAAATCCTTTTTCGTCAATTATATATTGTGTCATTTCATTTAACAAGTCACTAAATCCTTGAAAATCTTCTTTATATAAATAGATTTTATGTTTTTTAAAATAAAAAGATCCATCCTCATTAGTAAATTTCTTGCTTTCTGAAATTGTAAGGTAATAGTCTCCTGCTTTAGTAGACCTTACATCAAAAAAATATGTTCTTCTTCCAGCTCTCAAGATTTTTGAGTATATGTCTTCATTTGCATTGTAATTTTTCTCTTCCATAGTTATATTTATTTAAAGTCAAAAATGAATAAAAAAAATAAACTCACCAAATATTACTTTATTTCTTTTGATTGCTTCTTGTAAATTAAGAAGTAAGACTTTTTTTCTTTCATCAATTCTTCATGACTTCCAAAGCTTTCTATTGATCCATTTTTAAGCATCAATATTTTATCACATCTTTTAGAAGTCGAAACCCTGTGAGTTGTAATAATAACAGTAATGTTTTTTGTTATTAAATTTATGTTGTTAATTATTTTTTCTTCAGTTTCGGTATCCACAGCTGATAAACTGTCATCTAAAAGTAAAATTTTAGGTTTTTTAATAATAGCCCTAGCAATCGATAATCTTTGTTTTTGCCCCCCCGAAAGATTAACCCCTCTTTCGCCAAGTAATGTTTTATATTTTTCTTTGAAGTTTAGTACGTCGTCATGTAAGCAAGACGATTTTGAGCTATTGATTAATTCTTCATGAGTTGCTTCATGTTTACCAAATTTGATATTATTTTCTACAGTATCCGAAAACAAAAATGTTGTTTGTGGAACATATCCAATGTGATTTCTAAAATCTGAAATATTATAATTACTTAAATCAAAATTGTCAACAATAACTTTACCCTCTGTTGGACTATAAACACCAGAAATAAGTTCAAGAATAGTAGATTTTCCAGATCCAACATCACCCATAATAGCAATCGATTCTCCAGCCTCAACAGCAAAGGACAAGTTTTTCAAGGCTTCAATTTTCGTTTCTTTATAGGTAAAAGAAACATTTTTAAACTCAATCTTTCCTATTATTTCTTTTTTTTCTAAGGATTTTTTATTGATTTTAATTGGTGTTTTAAGAAATTCGTTTATTCTTTTTTGAGATGCTTCAGCTTGTTGTACAATTGAAGTTATCCAACCAACAGTTGCAACAGGCCAAGTAAGCATAGTAACATAAATAATAAATTCTGCAAGAATTCCTATATCAATTTGACCATTAATATATTGTAAACCTCCAATGAAAATAATTAGAATGTTACTTGCTCCAATAAGTAAAATCATTAATGGAAAAAACCAGGACTCAACTTTAACCAAATTCATATTTTTCTCTTTGCTTTGTTGAGCAATTTTTTTTAAATTATTATTAGAAAATTTTTCTAATGTATAAGCTTTAATAATTTTAACACCTGAAAATGATTCTTGCGTAAAAGTGGTTAATTTAGAAAGATATTCCTGAACAATTTTACTTCTAACATTTATAATTTTACTGATTTTGTATATTAGTAATGATAATACTGGAAGAGGTGCTAATACATACATAGTTAATGAAGGAGCTACACTAATCATATAAGAAATAACAATAACAAATAAAGTTATTGTATTAATTGTATACATTATTGCAGGTCCAACATACATTCTAACTTTACTAACATCTTCACTTATTCTATTCATCAAATCTCCAGTTCTGTTATTTTTATAAAAGTTAAAGTCTAATAATTGATATTTGTTATATATCATGTTTTTTAAATCAAATTCAATGTACCTGGAAACATTTATAATCATTTGTCTCATAACAAAAGTGAATATTCCAGAAAGTATCGCAGAACCTATAATTAATACAATATTGACTAACAATTTTTCTTTTAACTGATCAGTTTCTATTGAGTTTGAAATAATGTATTTTTCAATTAGTGTAATTGAATTCCCAACAAGATTTGGCGCTACTAAGGCAAAAATTCTAGCAATAATTGTTATGAAAAAACCTATAATTAGTTTAAATCTGTAATTGTAAAGAAATTGATTTAAAAACTTAAGCTCTTTCATTTTATAAAAAATCAAATATACATCAATGTTTATGCAATTCTTTTAATTATTTTAACATGATTTAAAAAATAAAATTAGTTTTGTTTAAATATTAAAGTTCTTTTAAATGCTTAACAGACGTCAGCTTAGAATTAAGGTACTTGAAGTTGTTTATGCTTACGATAAATCCTCAGAAAAAGATCTCGAATTCCAGATTAAATATTTTTTAAAATCTAATCAAAATTTTTACAAATTATATATAACATGTTTTTCTTTGCTTAACGAATTACTTTTTTTTTCCAAAAATTTACATTCAAAAAATCAAAATAAATATTTAATTAATGAAAAAGATTTTTCATTAGGCAGGTTTTGTAATAACCAAATTTTAAATAAAATTTTTGAAAGTGATTGGCTAAATCAAAAAATAAATGATTTTGAAATTGATTACTGGTCAAATTATTCAGAATTAATTTTCTCTGTTTGGAAAGATATTATAGACAGCGAAATTTCCTTAAAATACTTTAAAATAACTTCATCTTCATTTGAATCTGATCAATCTTATCTGATTAATATTTACAGAAAATCTATTGCCCCAAATAAAAAACTATATGAGTTTTTTGAAGATAAAGAGATTTCATGGATAAATGATTTGCCATTAGTCAATTCATTGGTTTTATCTTCGATCAAAAACATGAAAAAAACTTCAAAAAAATTTCTTTTCATGAAGGATATTTATAAAAATAAAGAAGATGCTGATTTTGGAGTTCATCTGATAAAAAAGGTTATTGAAAATAAAAGTTTTTTAGAAGATGAAATTTCTAAAGTCACTTTAAATTGGGATAACGATAGAATAGCTCAAATAGATTTATTGCTTCTTCAGATGTGTCTTGCTGAGTTTTTGTATTTCAAGTCAATTCCTGTTAAAGTTTCAATTAACGAATATCTTGAGATAGCTAAAGAGTATTCTAGTAAAAAAAGTAATGTTTTTATAAATGGAATTTTGGATAAGCTTTCAAAGAACTATATTAAACAAGGAACATTAAAAAAGAACAAAAGAGGTTTGCAATAATTTACTATTTTTGATCAATTAATATATATAACAAATATGAAATTCAATACACAAATAATTAAAACATCATTAATCGCATTTTTGATTGCATTTTCTTTCTCATTTTTCTTTAATTCGTGCGAGACTAATCCGTCAAAAAAAATTAAAGAAGAAAATGTTATTTCAACAAAGGAAAGATTAGAAAATTCTGATGATTTTCCAGAGATTGAATTTGATAAAAATAACCATGATTTTGGTGAAATATCAGAAGGTGATTTAGCTGAAACTGAATTTGTATTTACCAACGTTGGAAAATCTGATCTCATAATCTCAGATGCTTCCGGTAGTTGTGGTTGTACTGTTCCTGATTACCCAAAAAACACACCAATTAAACCTGGTGAATCAGGAAAAATTGTTGTAAAATTTGATTCAAACAATAGACCTGGCTTACAAAGAAAAGCTGTTACATTAATTACAAATACTGCAAAAGGTAAACAAATATTGAATATTAAATCAATTGTAATTCCAAAATCTTAATATGGATCCAATAGCTTTATTATTGTTTACTGGAGCGCTTTTTTTCTTAATGATTCTAGGACCTATAAGACGTCAAAAAAAAGAAAAAAAATTCTTAAAAGAATTAAAAAGAGGAGATCGGGTTATTACTAAAAGCGGAATGCATGGTAAAATAGTTGAAATCGTTGAGGGTAGTGATACTTGTGTTTTAGAGACTATGGCTGGAAAAATACGTTATGAAGTTTCAGCAATTTCTCATGAAATGAGTGCTAAATTAAATTCTAAGCCCAAAAAGGGAGTAAGTTAAAATTGATATATAAATCGTTTATTAGACCAATTTTTTTTCGTTTTGACGCTGAGAAAGTCCATGATTTTACTTTTTTAATTTTAGGAATTTTAGGAAAATTTCCCTTTATATTTTGGTTTTTAAGCTTTTATTACTCTATTTCTAATTCCAAATTAAATACCAAATTATTTGGTATAAATTTTCCAAACCCCGTTGGATTAGCTGCAGGTTTAGACAAAAATGCTAAACTAATAAGACAGTTTTCAAGTTTAGGATTTGGATTCATTGAAATTGGAACAGTGACTCCTAAGCCCCAAGTTGGAAATCCAAAAAAAAGATTATTTAGATTGATTAATGATAATGCAATTATTAATAGAATGGGGTTTAATAATGACGGAATTGAAAAAATTGCATCAAGACTTAGAAATAAAGGAAATGTAATAGTTGGGGGTAACATTGGAAAAAATAAAATTACACCTATTGAAAATGCAATTTCAGATTATCTTATTTCATTTGATTATCTCTTTGAATTTGTTGATTATTTTGCAGTAAATGTTAGTTCTCCAAATACCGAAAATTTAAGAGAGTTGCAGCATCAAGATAAACTGAAAGTCCTTTTGAATTCCATTCAGAATAATAATAAATCCAGAGAAAAGCCTAAACCAATTTTATTAAAAATAGCTCCTGATCTTTCCAAAACTCAGCTACTCAACATTATTAAAATTGTTAAAGAAACTAATTTAGATGGAATTATTGCGACAAATACAACAATTGAAAGAACTGCCCTTAAATCTAACTCTATTCTAATTAATCAAAAAGGTGGGTTAAGTGGAGCTCCTTTAAAAGATAGATCTAATGAAGTTATTAGGTTCATATACAAAAATTCTAATGGTAGCATTCCAATTATTGGAGTAGGTGGAATAATGTCTCCAAATGATGCTCTTGAAAAAATTAAAGCAGGAGCTAGTTTAGTTCAGCTATACACAGGGTTTATTTATAGTGGACCAACTCTAGTTAAGCAAATAAATAAATCTATTCTCAATTACAGATTAAAATCATAGGAATACTTTTTTTATATTTAGTATAAAATCTTATCATTTTGAAAAAAATAGAAAATTTCATTGCTAGATCTGAAAGTAATTACGAACAACTTTATAAAAAAAGTATTGAAAACCCCTCCGAATTTTGGAACAATATTGCTGAGACTTTTTATTGGAAAAAGAAATGGGATAAAACATTAGATTATGATTTTAATAAACCAGAATTTAAGTGGTTTGTAAATGGTAAATTGAACATAACTGAAAATTGTTTGGATCGTCATTTAATAGAAAATCCAAAAAAAACTGCCATTTTATTTGAACCCAATGACCCCAATGAAAAATCTCAAAAAATTAGTTACGAAGAGCTTCATAAAAGAGTTTGTGTTTTTGCTAATGTTTTAAAAAGTAAAAATGTAAGTAAGGGAGATAGGGTTTGCATCTACATGCCTATGGTACCTGAACTAACTGTGGCCGTTTTAGCTTGTGCTAGGATTGGTGCTGTTCATTCTGTTGTTTTTGCTGGGTTTTCCTCAACTGCTCTAGCTGCAAGAATTAATGATGCGAAATGCAAGGTTTTACTTACAGCTGATGGAAGTTTTAGAGGACCAAAGGTTATAGATCTTATTTCAATTGCCAACCATGCTTTAGTCGATTGTGAATCAATTGAATCTACTATAGTTTTGAAAAGAATAGGAAGTGAAATAAGTTTAAAGCCAAAACAGACATGGTGGCATAATGAAATTTTAGAAGTTACACATGAATGTCCATCGGAAGAAATGGATTCTGAAGACATGTTATTTATATTATACACATCAGGATCAACTGGAAAACCAAAAGGGATGGTTCACTCTTGTGGAGGTTACATGATTTATTCAGCTTACACATTTTTAAATGTTTTTCAATATAGACCAAAAGATATCTACTGGTGTACTGCTGATATTGGTTGGATAACTGGCCATAGTTA
>Ga0129342_1000537_pt1 | contig 16301 bp, 12 predicted proteins | sample CPBDNA_5_FD_94426 | JGI IMG/M metagenome (GOLD analysis project Ga0129342, IMG submission 94426) | Freshwater to marine salinity gradient microbial communities from Chesapeake Bay, USA - CPBay_Sum_15_0.2_DNA | ecosystem: Environmental > Aquatic > Marine > Coastal | place: USA: Chesapeake Bay...
GTATTGCGATTGATTCAAACGAGATCATACAAAAAGGTGAACATTTACATTTAGGTGTAGCTGACGGTGCAAATCAAAATATATATTTTAAAGACGGTTTAAATGAATTAGCAACTATTTTTGGAAACTCAGGTAACTTTTCTACAAGGGGAGATATTAGTACCGATTCCGGAGTATTAAAGTCCTCTAATATCAACACTACACCTCTTAAATTATATGGTAGTGAAGCTCAAACTTACATAGGTTGGAAACTTGCATTATACGTTAGACAAGATGGTGGTGTTATTGCCCCACTTCAAACCACAGCTATTATTAATTCTAATAATAAAGCACTTACTACAAAAGAGTATGTTGCATCTGAGATTGCAAAGGTATATCCCGACGATAATTATATATTAAAATCGGCTCCAGAGAGATCAAGTCAGTCAATGACATCTGCTCTTACTATTGAAGGAACAGTAGATGCTCAAGTAGCTGAAAGATCTAGTTCGACATACAGAGAAAACGGAGTTAATTTATTACTTAAAGGTAGTAGTACTGGTGTAAGTGGAATCTTTTTCCAATCTGAAAAGAATGGAGAAAATATTAATCACGCTTCTGATTTTGGTTATATTCAGTATCATGCTCACGGTATTGGCAATACTTCTGGAGAACAATCAGATCTTGTTATTGGTGTATCGGGCTCTAGAGGTTCTTTTTTCTCTTCTAGAGGTGGCGATGTCGATAAAGTTGTAATAGATGTTCCACGTGTAAATAATTTTGTTCTTACGAATGGTGGCTCTGTAGAATATAAAATATGGCACGATGGTAATACTAATAACGCAGTTGATACTAGTAAGATTGCTAGCAACGCCGTAACGACTGCTAAGATTGCTAGCAACGCCGTAACGACTGCTAATATTGCTAATAGCTCTATTACATTAGATAAACTTGCTAATATAACATCTGGTTTTGTTTTAGGTAAAACAAATAACGATACTAAGTTGGTTCCAATCGATACTAATTTATCAAGCGGTACATCACACAATGTAATCGCGAGTGGTCAAGCAGCAAAAGATTATACTGATCTTAAAGTACAGGGATTAGCGACAACTGCATACGTAGATGCTAAGATAGCCGCTGCAAAGGGCACGGTGCATTATATTGATATGTATGGTCTTGGTCGAACATCCTTAAATAGTAATCCTTCAGCAGCTCAAGTTACTTGGGCCAAAGGTCAACTTGGTAATTCAGTTAGAAGCGGGGATTATGTTATGGCGAGAGTTCGATATTACGAATCATATAGATGGGGTAATGGAACTGCATATCGCGATACAAATCGTCTTTATATATACAGAGTTTCTGGAGCATATCCAATTTCGGTGTGGACAATTTATAACTCCTGGTATGCATAATAAATACTTAAAATAAAAATATATATGAGTAACAACATAACATTTGATCCTAAGAAAGATAATATCGAAAATAAACTAAGCGAAATATTATCTGGAAATACGAATAAGATTTTATTATTTAATAAAGTTTCAGGAGCATATATTTCAACAATAGTATCTAATGATACATCTGGTTTAGATGCTACATACTATAAGTGGAAAATACTACAATTTGATGCTAGTACCCATGAATGGCATGGTGATTATGATAGTGGTAAGTTGATGGCTAAAGATGACTTACCTACAGTTATCTATGAAGAATCTGTAGATGATCAAGCTGGTGCAGTAATAAAAGAATCATATCCATGGTTTTCGCAAGTTAATATTCTAACGAGTTTATTGAAAAAACTTATTGACGAAAATAATATATCTGGAGAAGAAGTTGAAAGGTTTAATGAGATGTACTCATTTATTGAGGCAAGAAGAGACGCTAATCGTCGATATAAGTCTGCATATATTGCAGAAGATAGTTTTCTTTTTAAAACTAGAAGAGATGTGTGGAATGAGCAGGCTGAAAAATTAGATGGAGGACTTCACGAATTATTGGGTCCAGAAGATAAATTTAATGGTTTACCGCATCTCGACCCGGATAATGATGTAGATAAAATTGGAGAACATTATTAATGGATAGATATGCCAATCATTTAAAAGAAATTGAGCATAAATTAACCGTTATTGAAAACTTTATTTCTGAAAAACAGTGTGATGATATACTTCACTTTGTTTCAAATAAAAACTTTAATGATCGAACAAGTTTTTCGCCAAACTACGGATTAAAAAATGAAGTAGGTAAATATAAATCGATAGGTATTACAGAACGCAATTATCCCGATTTTTGGAATAAAACTTTTCAAAATAAACTCGTTAATGGATTTGCTCCATATGAAGTTCAAATTAATATGTATCAAATAGGAGAATACATACCACCACATAAGGATATGGGAACTTCGCTATACACCGTATCAGTTCCACTTCAAACTAATAAAAATAACTATCTAGTATTCGGTGACCCCAATTGTTTTTACGATAAAATTTCAGTGATCGAATCAGATAATAAAGGAATGACGAAATCGTTTTCTGATGTAAAGGGTAGAGGTTATATGTTTAATGGTAATAATCCTATTCATTGGGTGCCACCAACAAATTCTCTTCGATATAGCGCGATATTCCTATATAATTTACCACTATGATATATGATATTAGCTTCGCTCAAAAAGAGTTAGATTCTTTTACCATTGTTTGTAATAATATGGGATTTAAAAGAGCTACTAATATAGGTCGTAGAACTGGAAAAAGCAATATTAGAAATAACTTATCTAAATACGAATATATTAGAACTGCTCGTTTTATGCATGATATGTATGCTTATGAATTAATAAAAAATTTGGCAAATACTATAGGTATTTGGAAATACACTCTTGTAAATTATGTTTTACAACTTCAAAAGGGTGATTTTTTAGATATTCAAGATGATTGGCGTAGAGTTGATCATGGCAATCCTATTGGTAAATTTTTTTCAATAGCGTTAACGCGCGATAATAATATTCTTATCAATAATAAGAATTATTTCGTGCCTCAATATAATGCTATAGAATTTAATCCCACCGATATTCATGAAATAAAACCGGTTCAATCTAAAAACACTTGGATGATTTTTATGATCCCTAAAGGTGTATGTATCGCCGATGTTATAAATAATAACACAATACATTAAAACTTATATAAATAAAAGATATGGCAGCAATTATTACATCAGAATTTCGAAAGAACTCACGTAAAATCTTTACTAATGATATTAAGACATCAACTACAGATGACTACTTTATTGGATTAGGCAAAACAGATAGCTGGCCTGACACCGTTGATATTGAAGGTAATCAGGTAACAGAATATAGCAGACAATTCTCTGCACCATTGCCAACTGATACAATTCTTAATAAGAATGACGTATTAGAAAATCTCATGGTTCTAGTAAGAACAAAGTCAGCAGAGGTTTTTAATGTTATTCCTCGTAATAATTGGGCATTCAATCGAATCTATAAAGTATATGATCCAACAGATCCAAGATGTTTTGATTACGAAACAATCGATGGTGTCGCTCACTATCCGTGCTATGTTACTTCTAATGATAGACTTTATATATGTCTTTCAAATGTTGATAGCAACGGTGAGATCATGGAATCAACTACAGCTATTCCATCCGGAGCTGGTTCACCAGAATTGGCTTATCATCTTCCACAAAGAATTGGCAATGGCGAAGGTTATGTTTGGGCGTATGTGACATCTTTAGATGAAGATTCTAAATTTTATACAGATCAATTTGTAAATTATACATATCCTATACCAGATAAATATGTAGCAATAAAGAATGCTACTGGTGGTTTAATTTACGATTTTAAGGTCGTTAATGGAGGAGGAGCAAGCGTCACTTCTAATAATTGCGTAATAAAAATTGTTGGAACAACTCGTGAAGGAGGACTTGCTGATGGAGCAATTATACCAGCAACCGATGTTATAATACATGATGATGATGGAACAGATGATCGTTTCTCTGTTATTTTCGGGGCTAATGGCATTGAATCGATTAAATACAAATTAGATGAAGCTAACGATGCTAATTGGGTAAATGACTTTTTATCTGCTTCAATTATCGTAGAAGTTGGTTCAGTTGGCAGCAATACCGTCATCAATGAAGATATTGACATTGTACCATTTGTTTTACCATATGAAGGTTTAGGAAGATATCCTGATAATGATCTTCCATCTTATTATGCTGGTATTGCAGTTGACTTTATTGGTGATGTTGATGGTGAAGCACCTGCTGAATACAGCGTTGATATTCGTCAAATTAGCTTGATTAAAAATCCTGAAAGAAATCCAGACGTTACATCGTTGACAGATAATGATGATGATACTGGAAGCGAAGGTTTCTATACGAGTGAAGAAGCATATGATGCTCTAAAATATCTACAGCTTCCTGCTGGAACTTTACAAAAAGATTATGTTGGAAGAGATTTTATTATTGAACAAGAAGGTACTGGAGCAAAGGCGTGGTTAGATTATGCTGATAATATAAACGAAAGAATATATTACCATCAAAATAGTTCACCTCTTGTTAACTTTAAAAAGTTTTCAGCTACTGAAATCGAGGAAACAATAAAAATTACAAGTATTGCTGGTTTTTGGGATGGAGAAGAATACGCTGTTACTAGTTGTGAAAATCCTGAATACTTACCTCAAACTGGTGAAGTTATCTTTTATGAGAATAGAAAGCCTATAAATAGAAACTATAATCAAACTGATGAAGTAAAACTTGTTATTCAATTCTAATGGCTATAAAAACTTATCAAGTTCCTCCGTATGTCGATGATTTCGCCGTACAAGATATAAATTTTAATAATAAGACTGCTGAAGAAAAGAACTTTCTTCGAATTCTTTTTAAACCTGGTGTTAGCGTACAAGTACGTGAACTTAACCAGATGCAGTCTATTCTTCAAAGTCAAATTGATAAAATAGGTAGAAGTCTTTATAAGGAAGGTCCAATTCCACAGTTATCTACAGAAGCAACCTTAGATCGTTCTTTAAGTTATGTTGATATAAATATAAATTCAGAACTTATTACGGGATTAGTTCCATATTTAAACTTAGTCGATGAAATTCGACTTGATTATAATCCTGACGTAAGTCCACGAGTTTATATTAATGCAGAGGTATTACACTATCAAGCTCTTCCCGAAACAAATCAATTTAGATTTTTTATCAAGTATCTCAATTCGGTACAAGATGATAATGGCGATAATGTACAAAAATTTAGTCCTTTACAAGTTGTAGAATTAGCGAATGTTATTACAACTGAGTTACAAACCCAATATGCTGATGGAACAAATTTTGGCACCGTAGTCGATACTGGTAAAGCTATTCACGCAAAGACTAGAGATGGTGTATACTTTGCTAAAGGGCATTTTGTATATTCTGAAGAACAAGACATTTATGCAAAACTTCCTGCAGAGGATTATCTTATTAATGCTAAAGTAGTATTTAAAGTAGTTGAAACAATTGTAAATTATCAAACTGATAGATCTTTACTCGATAATGCAGCTGGTTATCCAAATGAAACCGCACCAGGAGCAGATCGTTATACGATTGATCTTCAATTGTCGATCTTAAGTAAAGATGTCTCAGCGAATGATATTTCTTTTATTGATGGTCATGAAAAAATCTTTGGTTATAGCGAATTAGTAGGTGATACAGTATCTCTTCTAGAAGTTGATGATAGTGCAGTTGTTCAAGTTGCTCGACCAGAATTTAGCGGAATAACAGACGTATTAGCTGAACGTACACGAGAAGAAAGCGGAGACTACACATTAGACCCATATGTTATTGATATTACTGGATTTTATAATGATACCACAGATGATTCTAGATGCGGCCGTGGTGTATATAGCGTAGATCAAATGCTTGATAGCGATGTCGTTATTCCTGATAGCGATATTTCTGGAGTTTCTTCTGGTCCTTTAGCTGAAAAAAGTGAAGCCGATAGAATTCAATTTGGTAAATCACGATTTGTAGTTGGAGTCGAGCCATCTATAGCATATGTTGATGGTTATCGAATCGCTGAACCAGAAAAAATAAATGTTGTAGGAAGAAAAGCCCGTACAATATCGCCGTTTCAACAAACATATAGTACTGCCAATCTTGGTTCATATATTTTAGGAACATTTACTGGAACACCTTCATTTGATGTAGATACTGTATATAGTATTACAGATGGATCTAACACTCCTAACACTCTTGCTACATGTAGAGTACGTTCAATCGAAAAGAAAAGTGGATCAGGACCTAATACTATTTTTAAAGTTTATATTTATGATATTCAATTCGCGGGTTCCTATACGTCTTTAACAGGAGCAACTACAGTTACGAGTGGATCTTTCGTGCTTAGCATAGACGATATTAGTTTATATGACACACAATATAATAGATCAATTTATAAACTTCCAGCTGATTTTATTAAGTCAGTTAAAAATCAATCTGGAGAAATTGAATTTACAGCAAGAAAGATTTTTAATCCTACATCAGCAACAGCAACTGAAGTAGTAATTCAAGTAACGAGTCCTGACAGATTCGAAATAGAGGATTCTAATTCATATATCGTAATTGATGCTTTGGGTCAGATAAAAGATTGTAGTGCAGAAATCGGAGGGGTAGACAATAATACAGTAACACTTACAGGTTCTGGTATTAATACAGGTGGCACGGTATCGGTTATAGCATCATATCGTACAAGCTTAACTTTAAAGTCAAAAACTCTTACGACTATTACAAACGAAGTGTTGTCAGGAGATAATACTAATGTTAATACAAATGTCGAGATTGAATTGGCTAATCATGATATTATTGAAATAACATCTGCACAAGATTTTGCTGGTAACGATATTGATTTAACTGATTTAGTTCTTGATAATGGTCAAAGAGATGGTTGTTATAAGAAAGGAAAGGTTAAATATATTGGTTCTGGAATAGTTGCTTCTGGTGCAAATACGGGTGGACTTAAAATATCTTATACATATTTTGCACATGGAGGAGGAGATTACTTCTCAGTTGATTCGTATTCAGTCGATTATCCAGAAATTCCCAATTATAAAGAACTTCGTCTTTCCGATTCTCTTGATTTTAGAGCAAAGGTTGATGGTGGAGATTTTGGAACATATTTAGATCCTAATAGCACGATTGATGCACAAATTCAATACTATCTTTCTCGTATTGATAAATTAGTTGTTACTCGTGAGAGTGTGTTTAAACTTATTGAAGGCGTTCCAGCTGTTCAACCTATTGCGCCAGAAGTACCTTCAACTGCGATGCATCTTTATACATTGTATATTCCAGCTTATACTTTTTGCCATACAAATATTACATCAGACTTCGTCGATAATCGTAGATATACGATGCGAGATATCGGTGGTATTGAAACTCGTGTTCAAAATTTAGAATATTATACTTCTCTATCTCTTTTAGAAAAAGAAGCTGAAGGAAAACAGATTTTTGATACTGCTGCTGGTAATCCATATGATAGATTTAAAAATGGAATTATTGTTGACAGTTTTGCTGGACACTTAGTAGGATATGTTGACGATAAACATTATAATTGTTCAATGGATCCCGATCTACAAGTTCTTCGGCCGTATTTCGAGACTCGAAGTGTTCCATTTACTAAGAGCAGTGCAACTAATATAGTTATAAATGATGGATTAGCAACATTATCATATACTGAAGGTCCAGCATTTGTATCTCAAATGAGTGCAAGTGTGAGTGTGAGTGTTAATCCATATGATGTTGCAACTTGGTTAGGATCAGTTAAGCTTTCACCTTCTTCAGACGAATGGCTTGAAACTCGAAGAGCTCCAGATATTGTTAATAATGTTGGAGGTAACTTAAACGAAATGCAAGCTGAAGTTGATCGAGTTAATAAACTTGGCACACAGTGGAATTCGTGGCAAACAACTTGGACTGGAACACCTAAAACTACTCGAACATCTGAATTTAGACCACAAGGTTGGGGAAAAATTAGTCCAGGTCGAAGAGGATTCGCTCCAGATGGAAGTGGAAGATATAAAGATACTACTTGGAGTGAAGTTCAATCAAGACAAACGCGAGAAGGAATTAAAACAACTGCCTCTATTAAGACAGTAACTCATGTAAAGGATGATAAAGTTATTTCTGTTAGTTTCGTACCATTTATTCGTGCTCGTAAAGTCTACTTTAAAGGTCAATTATTTAAACCAAATACAAAACTAAAAGTTTTCTTTGATGGTGTAGATATTACCAAATATGCAACTGGTGTGGTGGCCGGAAACTATAAAGAATGGTCAAATAATGCTTCAGTAAAAACTTATTATAATAAACTACACACGGATAGTGGTTTAGTTGCCGATGGTATTGGTGGAGATATTATTACTAATAATTCTGGAGAAGTTTATGGTTGGTTTGTAATTCCAAATAACAGTGAACACCAATTTAAAACAGGTGAAAGAAAGTTTATATTAACCGATGGTAAGGCAGCAAGTGATCCAGCAGCAACTACAAGTGCAGAGGCAGTTTATACCGCAACTGGAAAAGTACAAACAAAGCAGCGCACTGTTGTTAATACCCGCACAATCGTTAAACAAACACAAAGAGTTTCAGAGTCTAGACTCCAAACAACAAAGACGGCGATAAAAACTGTATATCACGATCCACTTGCGCAATCTTTTGTTATTGGTGAAAATCCAAATGGCGTGTATATACATTCTCTTGACTTATATTTTAGTACAGTTCCAAATAAAGATATTCCTATCAAGATGTATTTGGTAGAAGTAGAAAATGGATATCCTACACAACGTGTTGTTCCTCTCAGTGAAGTAGTTAAGCAAAAGAGTGAAATAAATACAAGTTCTGATGCATCTTTAGAAACTAAATTTACATTTGATTCACCGATATTTTTACAGTTTGGAGTTGAATACGCTATTGTTACTGAATCAAATTCAGCTCAATACCGTCAATGGTTATCTGAAGTAGGTACAACAGATGTTAACACTGGAGAATTTATCTCAAAGAATCCATATTTAGGTGTTTCATTTAAATCTCAAAATGCTTCTACTTGGACAGCTGATCAGATGAAGGACTTTAAGATGGAACTTCGAAGAGCTGAATATGTATCTCAAGGATCTATTATATTGGATAGTGTCGGAATTGGTACTGATACACAAGCAGCTAACTCGGACGAAATTGAGGGTCCTCTTGAATATTCTCAACTTTTATTGAATACTGATTTCGTAAATCATTCTGAAACTGATGTATTATTTGAAATTTCTACTAATGGAGGTTCTGATTGGAATATAATTATTCCAAATGAAAATTATTATATTTCAACAGCACCTGATTCACCAATAGTGTCTAATGATAAAATAAAGATTAGAGTAACGTTAAAAACAAATGACACAAAGATCACTCCAGTAGTCGACTTAGATCGTATATCACTCATTACTGTCAAGAATGTTATTGGATCAGAAGATAGCGCTGAACTTGGTGGTTCTCCTATCGATAATGTTTCTCTTGATAGTTTAATACAATATGATACAGACGTTTCACCGCCAGTAAAAATTGATAGTGAATTAGCAGCATCTCATGGTAGTGCAAGCGCCGTATATATGACAAAAGAAGTTGTTCTTAATAATCCTTCAGATAGATTAGATGCATATCTCAACATTAATAAACCATATGCTGATAGCAACGTGTTAGTATATGCAAGATTCAAAAGATCAGAAGATAACATTGAAGATATCGATTTTAAAAGAATCGATCCATCTACCCCAATACCAATTAATGATTTTAATGACTATAGTGAAATCCAATATACACGTGATTTCTCATCTGATTCTCCAGCATTACCGCTTTTCACCTCGTTCCAAGTTAAAATTGTTTTAGTTTCTAATGATCATGCTCTTGTTCCTACAGTAAAGGATTTTAGAGCAATTGCAACTATCTAAAATGAGATTAACGGTAAAAGAAAATACTGCGCTTGAACGAGATATCAAGACAAACGCAATATTAAATAATGATTCTTCTGGATATAAAGCAGCATTATTAAGAAAGAAATATAATAAAAAATCTGCAGAAGAAATTAAAGAACTAAAAGATGAAATATCAGAGTTAAAAGATTTAGTTAAAACACTCATCGTTAAAATGAATAAATAGAGTTATGGCCAGACAAGAACTTTTTATAGACGTATTTGAAACTGATACATTTAACGAATGGAGACTTAAAACTAATTCAATTAAGCTCAATCTTCAGGATGTGTATGACGAGCTTGATGCTTTAGACGATAGAGTTGTATTACTCACTGGAAATCAAACAATCGATGGGGTTAAATCATTCGTTAAAAAATCGATATGGACAAAGGAATATACGCAGAATGAAGTAACTCCTTTGTTGGAGTTAAGAGTTACAAATTCTACTTTTCCACATGCTCAAAATATTGGCCATAAAGGAACTGGTCCAGCAATTGATTTCTATAATCCAGATACTACTACTGGAGGAAATACTTGGTTAACTTCTCGAATTGCTTCTATTACTGAAAGTAATAATGACATTTTACCAGACGCATCATTAGTATTTTATACTGGAAAAAATGTAGAAGACATCGTTGAAAAGATGCGTATTACATCAAGTGGTAATGTTGGTATTGGAACTTCATCACCATTAGAACAATTAAGCATTCAGACTTCTACAAATAATAGTGTCGTATCTATACAATCAAAAGATGATAAATATGCGGCTATATCATTTGGTGATAGTAAGAGTAATAAATCTGGTCAAATTCAGTACCATAACATTGATAATTCAATGCGGATCTTTACTGGAGAATACACTTCAAATAGTTCGGCTGAAAGAGTTCGTATTACTTCGAATGGTAGAGTTGGTGTTGGAACAAGTTCTCCTTCTGAAAAGCTTGACGTAGTTGGAAATCTAAAAACTACCGGTTGGATCGAAGCTGGTCGTGAAACTGGTGGAATAGCACTTACTCTTAATGATGAATATGGTAGTTCAAATGGCAATTCAAATATCGAATTTAATCATAGTTACGGTAAAGCAACAATAGATGGATCATCTGGAAAAATTAGATGTGACGTTGGTGAGGATACTGCTCTAATGCGATTTGAGTTAGGCGACGATCGTGAAAAAAATAGCATAGGATCATTATCACCAATTGTAGATCTAAGAACATCTAAAATATCTCTTCTTAAAGACACTGATATCACTGGTAAATTATATACAAGCGGTAAAATAGGTATTCGAGAAACTGATCCAGATTGGGATTTATGTATAGGTAATAAGACAACTGAAGCTGGACACGTAGCATTGCACGCCAATGGTGGAATGATTAGTTTAAGGCCACTTAAAAATACCACTCATGCTTGGATGATTAATGCATATGATTTGCCTGCTGCGTCTATGGGTGTGACATCACGAAAATGGAATTCAGCTAAGAATGCCTATGATGACACAATTGTATTAGATTTTCTTTCTAATAATAGCGTTAGTGTTAGAAATAAATTGGCTGTTGGTGGATTTACTACTTCAGCAAACGGCGCTCCTTCTAGTATCAAATTTAGTGTAAGAGGTTCATCAGACGATGCGATATCTGCACAATTCAGAGGTGCTATTCAAGTTAATCAATTTACTACAGCTAGTCGGGCATACGGATTTCTATCAACCAACGAAGGATCAGCAATGGTCGGAGGTAACCTTCGTCTTTTAAATCTTACAGGTGAAGAAAGCAATATTGGTAAAACCGCAACTGTTTGGATTACATGTGATAATCAATATAAACTTTATCACAACAGTACTTTAATTGGAGAGGGTACAGACTGGCAGAATCCGGGGCAACACACCTTTATAGTTACTGGTAATGATCGAATAGGTGTAGAGGCTATCAATATTGGTGGACCGTACGGTTTATGTTACGTAATAATTATTGATGGAAAAGTAGTCTTTGAAACAAATAAGACTGATATTAAAGCATCTGCTGGACCATTCTCAACTGGATGGAATGTGAGCAATAATTTATTCAACTTCGGTGGTTCTACACCAATAGATGGCACATTCCCACAAATTAAACAGAATCTTATCGCAGCTGTCCCTGGAGGGGATGTTGGATCTGCTGAAGTTATTTGGATGCCTAACGGAACAGAAACTAACCAAACGTATTTTTTCCAAGGTAGATTGCAAGAGGCTGTTAATTTAGCATACCAAAAAGGAACAAATCTTAGAGGATCTGCTGCTATTCAATTTATTGAAGGAAGTAATAGTACTGGACAAATTACATTCTTAAGAGCAAATGATACGAATGACGATACTTATACTGTATCAGAGTCGGCTCGATTTGACGAAAATGGTCGTTTAGGTATTGGTGTAGTTAATCCAACTCAAGCACTTGACGTTAATGGAAATATTAAAGGTAATAATGCGCTATTCTTAACAAATGACGGTTATCCACAACTTGTTTTATCTGATGCTAATCAACAAACGAAAAGGTTCGGCATTTGGAAAGAAAATACTAATGATCAATTGGCGATTGGTCCTCAATCTATAACTGGTTCTGTAACACCAGCACTAAGAGTTTATCGTAATGCTACGGTAGATATTCTTAATGGTGGTAAAGTAAATACAGTTTTAAATGATGATAAGGCACTTGTTAATAAAAAATGGGTTGAGGATACAATTTCTACTGGTGGTTTAGTTAATATCGGTGGTGCAGATGTTTTTCAAGCAACTGGAAATATTAAATATTCTAAAGGCACATACAATCTCATTGAGTCTCCTTTAGGAAATGCGATTCCTAACGCGGGTGCGGGAAATCATTCACACGGTCAAACATTTGCCGGCATTTTAACATCCACAAATGGTGTTGATGGTGGTGGATTGTTCCTTGGAGTTACAGATATTAATAATGATGAGCATGCATTATCAATTTATAATACAAATCAAGCTGTCAATAAAGAAGTATTTCATATTAGGTCCGCAACGGGTGACACATATTCTGCAGGTGATATATATGCACGAGGTGGAATTGGATCAGAAACTAAATTAGTAATTGGTGATAAAGATGAATACTGGTCGGTAGAAAAGAATGGCTCTGAATCACGATTTGTTTATCGAAAAGGAGGAACAACTAATACAACGCTAAGGCTTACTCCTTCTGGTCAAATACAATTAGAAAAAGAAGGCAGTTCTGATAAACATCTTGTTACTAAAAAATATGTAGACGATAAGGCAGCCAATGCAGCTGCAACAGCTGTTGAAAACTATGTGAGCAATACAGGATTGTCAAAAGGATTTACATCGTTTAATTTAAATTTAAACAGCTATCTAAATGGTTATAGGATAAGTGAATCAGGTACAGCAACCACTGATGGATTCCTTATTGCTAGTGTTATATCTTTTTCTACTAGCGGCGGTAGAGGCGGCCGGGCAAGCCAGCGATCTAAGTATGGCAAAATATCTATGACAATAGGAAAAGTTGTTATAAGCGCTGGGTCTGAAGGCCTTAGCGTTAACACTAATGATGATGGCTCGTCTGTCTCACTAACAGTACCTGTTGCTGCAGGAGAAACCTGGTCAGTCAATATGTCAGGTAAAAGTCCGAAGCTATGGTTTAAAGCCTTCTCTTAATGATAAGCTATGAGTATATTTTATCATCAAATTTAATCTTTATAAATAGAACATGGCATATTCAAAGATAATTCATACAAAGAGTGAGATAGTAGGAGCTGTTCCCGCTCAAAATAGTTTGTCATATGGTGAAATAGCAATTAACTATTCGGATGGTCATCTATATATTAAAAAATTAGATAATACTATACATAAGGTAGCGTCTTCCGATTTTCCACAACAAATTTCTAATTTATTAAATGATGTTAGATCTCTTACTACTACAATAAACTTTCTTAATTTGCAATTCACTGAGGCTGAAGATCTAAATTTTGGTAGATCTAATATTAATACTCCTCGATCACTTAATGCGCTGACTTATGGATTATCTAATGAGATAGGAGTAAGTGCGCAAGATAGTTTACTCTTTGGTACATCAAATGTAGCTGCTGCTGAAAAAACAATTGTTTTTGGTAGAAATAATAAAGCTACTGGAGATGATGCTATTGCGATTGGATCTTATATCACTGCTCCTTCAAATGTTGCAGAATTTGGAAAATGGACTAATGATACTACTCGTGGATCTACAATTCGTTGCGGAAGCAATAATGTAGGAATATCATTAAGACCAAAAGATACTTCGTTTAGCGATGGCGGAGATACTGCTGGACAAGAAGCCTCCGACACTCTTCCTCGAAATATGTATGCTATTCGAAGAAATGAAAAAGAAATATTAATCGATGTTAATATTGATGGATTAATCACAACGTGTTCATTTGGAGAATCAACTAATGATGGAGGTACTTCAATTGGTTCAGCTATTCAAAATAATCGAAATGATACAACCCCAGTTAATTCTATTCGTAGATTGACACAGCAAGAATACGATAATCTTGTAGAGCTTGAGCAGATTGACGATTTTACTATATATATAGTTGATTAACATAAATATCTATTATGGCTGAAAATAAAAAAATAACAGACTTAAATGCTTTATCTTCAATTGATTTAGATTCGGGAAATGATTCTTTGGTAATTGTTGATGCATCTGAAAATGAAACAAAGAAAATTACACCTGATAATTTGATGTATAGAAGCGTTAAAAGCGACAACGTTAATAATATTGTAAGTCTTACACAAAGTGCTTATGGTAACATTGGCACACCTGATCCAAATACGCTTTATATTATAACAGATTTATTGTAGGCTATCATGTTTTTACCCGATATACCAGATGTGCGACTTGGTTCAACTCAAGTTAATGAAATTAGATTGGGAACTAATTTAGTATGGATAGCAGAATCAGATCCAGAGTATTTATGGGGATTTTCTACTCCAAGTGGTGGTACAAAAATATCTCTTGAAGCACGTTTTGAACGAGGAATAGTAAGTGTAGATTGGGGTGATGGTAATACTGATCGATTATCCAATAGAGTAACAATTGAACACGAATATTTATAAATAAATAATAATGAGCACAAGTAAAATTTATATAGGTCAAAACTTAGTAATAGATGCTGTTGAAAATGTATCATATACTAAGGCCGAAACAGATCAAAAAATAGCCGATAAAATAGCCGATTTAATCGATTCTGCACCAGAGACACTAGATACTCTAAGTGAAATAGCTACTGCACTTGATTCAAAAGCTGATCAAACTACAACTTACACAAAAACAGAAGTTGATATCGCATTAGGTTCAAAAGCTGATCAAACTACAACTTACACAAAAACAGAAGTTGATACCGCATTAGATACAAAGCCTTCAAGCTCAGATTTTGATAATATCGTAAAAATTACACAAAATGATTATGATCTTATCGCAACACCCGATCCTAATACACTTTATATTATAACCATTTAAGATTATGCCTTCGATTTCATTTACAAATCCGAATAATATATGGAGTTTAGAGTTTAGTGTTGTTGGCGCTCAGAAGCTTGGCGGGTCAATAGGGAGTTTAACCGCATTTAATAATTTAGAGCGCCTTTTATTAGAAAGTCACGATCTTGTAGGTTCTATCCCTAACATTAATAGCAACGTAAAGCTTCGTGTATTACACCTTGCTAAAAATCAATTAACTGGGTCTATTCCAGATTTGAGTTCCAATCCATTACTTAACTTCTTTTATTGTCACGAGAATCAACTGGACGGTTCAATTCCAGATTTGAGTTCTAATACTTCTCTTAGACAATTCACTTGCAATGATAATCAACTAACTGGTTCAATTCCAGATTTGAGTTCTAACACAGCACTGCAACAGTTTAAATGCCAAGCAAATCAACTAACTGGTTCTATTCCATCTTTAAGTTCAAATGTAGCGCTCCAACGTTTTAATTGTTCTGATAATAATATGTCTGGGGAAATTCCAAATTTAAGTTCCAATACATCTCTGGTGGAGTTTCGGTGCAGCTACAACACGTTTACTTTGGCCCCAGGATTTGCAGTTCCAAGTTCTTTAACAGCTTTTGCGGCAGGATCGGTGGGGCTAGACACAAATGAAGTCGATGCGATCTTAGCAGCTTTTGTCAATGCGGGCGCAAATAATGGCTCGATAAATTTAGGAGGAAATTCTCCACCGTCGGCGACAGGAAATGGCTATGTAACCACTCTTTCTGATCCTAGTCGAGGATGGAGCGTACTGGTAACACCGGGATAATATTATGGCAATACAAAA
>Ga0129342_1000538_pt1 | contig 16288 bp, 14 predicted proteins | sample CPBDNA_5_FD_94426 | JGI IMG/M metagenome (GOLD analysis project Ga0129342, IMG submission 94426) | Freshwater to marine salinity gradient microbial communities from Chesapeake Bay, USA - CPBay_Sum_15_0.2_DNA | ecosystem: Environmental > Aquatic > Marine > Coastal | place: USA: Chesapeake Bay...
CTTTCTAAGAATTAATCAAGTCATTTAGTCTTCGTTTGTCTTTAATGCTCTTTACATAAAACAAAGATGTTGCAAGAATTCCCAATGCAATAAGCGGTGATGCAAGTTCTGTGTACTTTAATTCAAATCCTACAGATGATTGAACTTGTGATGCAATTATTGGAATCTCTGTCATCTTTATTGTACCGATTTTACCTGTTTGTTGTTCTACAAACCATACGTTGTTGTCTCCATCAGACGTCATGAATTGCACAAATGATGTTTCTGATGGAACTGGAATCTCAATCAAATTGTTGTTGTCAGGATCATATGCACCGATATTATCTATGACATGTTGTGCAAACCACACATTTCCATATTTGTCAAATGTCATTCCAAATGGTAATGCTTCATCATTAGGCACGGTGATTCTATCAAATGTCTCTAAAACTGGATTAAATCTGGTAATTGCTGTGCCTGTATGCTCTGCAATCCAAAGATTCCCATCATCGTCAAAGAGCAAGGCCTCTGGTCCTTGTAGTGGAGGTTCATTTGAGAATTGAGTTATGTGATTATCTTTTGGATCAATGTATCCTATATTTCCTGCACCAGTAGTTGTAAACCACACATTACCATCTACATCAAGTGCTAGAGCAAATGGTAAGTTTTCTTTTCCAGGCAAAACAATTTCTTCAAATTCATCATTTTCTGGTATGTATTTTACAATCGTGTCTTTGTTAACTATAGTTACCCAAATGTTTCCATCAAAGTCTGCTTTGATGAAAAGGGGTGTATTATTTGCAACAACATCCAATCCTTTTACAATTCCTTCAGGAATTATTTTGGGAATAGTTTTTGTTGTGATTTCTTTAGTTTGAGGATCCAAGAATCCTATTTGGTTTCTAGGAGTATCTACAAACCAAATTTTACCATCTTTATCTTGAGTTAGAAATGTTGTAGTTTCCCCATCAAATGAGTATGGTGTAAACTCTAGAGTCTCAAGTGAAAACTCCCACAAACGTGGAGCTGATGCATCGCTTATCCAAAGTGTATCTCGTCCATCATATAATGGGAAAAGTGGTTTTGATTCTTCTGGTAAATCGTATTCAAAAACCTGTGTTTGAATATCTGTCAGTCTTGGTTTTACTAGCAAATTCAAAAGCTTTGATTCATTTGCATTCTCGGTTCTTTGTGCTTCAACTTCAACTAACCATTCACCTGAAAATCCAAATGTCATTTCCCCTTGGAATTCTATTGGTCTATTCTCCTCCTGTTTGATTTTCACCATTGGAACTTCTATTGGTGAGATACTTTTTGACGGATTTGATATCTTGACTTTAAGCTGGTCTGAATCGTAGAGTGGATTTCCTTCAAAGTCACTTACTTTGACTAGAATGGTGTTTGAGCCGCTTGAAAATGGTGAAATATCGATGTCAAATTTTGTATTTTCAGTAAACTCTAGAGTTTTGAAACCATAAACAATCTCTTGTGCATCAACTTTTTGGATTTCTCCCGCAGGTAATGTTCCATTTGTAATTAGCGCAACAACTCCTAGTAGAATGATTCCTAACACTACGTCAACTTTAAGCGATTTCTTTAATTTTTTGTGAACAGAAATTTTTCCTGATTGTAGATTCTCTTCTCCATTCTTTTGTAATTTGAATTGAAAGAACCCGCCAAATGTAATTATCACTGCTGCAATTGCAATCTTTAGAATAATTAATTGACCGTAGACTGATTCTGTAATCAATCCAATATCGCTTTCTAGGAACCACATCAATGTTGGTCCTGTAATTATAACAACTCCTACTGCAATAATGAATGCAATTGAGAATCGTGGAATCATTAACAAACTCATCTTTTCTCGCTGTGTTTCTTTTAGTTGGGAAAATGTTGGAAGTAAAATAAAAACAAAATAGATAATTCCACCTATCCAAACTCCTGAGACTAAATTGTGAATATAATCAAGCACTAATGCTGGTGTTTGTCCACTAGCTGCACCATGACCAATCATACTTGATGTTGCAATTAATGCAAGCATTGCTCCTAACAATGGAATTTGATTCTTTTTTGATAGAGACTTACTTCTATCAAGTCCAAACCAAATACCTAGTAGAATTATGGTGATACTCATCCTCATCACCCATGTTATTCCAAAATCAGTTTGAATTGCATCAAGCGGAGAAACTCCAAGCCTAACACTTTGTACTGCAATCATCAAAATATTTGAGATGAAAATTAAAACTAGTCCAATTCCTGTAATTGACATAAATCTTCCATGGTGGAATCTTCCAACCTTGTCTAATTCTTCTCTAATTAGCTGTTTGTTTTGCGTTCCCCAAATTATGAGAGATGCAATTATTGCACCCAAAACAATTGTTTGGCCTACTAGTCCTGGAAATCTTGCACCGGCTTCAGGTAAAAATATTAGTTCTGATGGTCGTTCTACATCTTCTAATATTGAAGGATCAATCACAACATCGCCAACTGCAAACAAGAATGCATCTGGAACAAGATGCCCATCTACTTTGGAGAGAACTTTAGTTGATACAGTATAAACTCCATCTTCTAGTGGAGGTGTTGTGATGATAAGTGATAACTCTCCTTCATGATAACTAGTATCCTTGTTATCTATTTGATTTCCATTTGTGTCAAATACTCTGAGTTCACTAAAGTTGATATCAACTGGTTCTGAAAAATATACAATTACTTCTGTTGTTCCAGCAGGAGAATTGGACGTTAAACTTGGAATAGTTTCTTCAGTAAATGGGTGAGCAACCGCAAATGGAATTGAAATAAATGATAACATTACTAAAACAATCAGAATCTTTTGCATTTACTCTTCAGGGCAACAATGATAATTTAAACAGTTTTCACAACTTCGATTTTTGTACCAATTCACGTAAAGATAATAACGTGTAATCATGAAATGATAATAGTGAAAATCGCAGTTTTTGGAATTATTGGTTTGTTGTTCTCTATTGGAATGATAGCCCCCTCATTTGCTCATACTACTGTTCATGTCGAACAATATGAAATTGAAGCAGGATGGGGAATTGAACCTCCAGTTGTAGGAATTAGAAATGAATTCATGCTAAAAGTTATTGAACGTGGAGAACAAGAAGGCACTTTTACAGGAGTTACAAGTGCTTTCAAAGATGTTGATGTAACTGCTATGTTTGGCGGTGCAACAAAAAAAATTGAAGTAAATTCTGACCCTAGACCTGGTTACTATTTTTCACCAGTTATTCCTACTAAAACTGGAACATACATGATTGAACTAAAAGGAGAAATCCGTGGAGTTCCAGTTGATATTAAAATCCCAATTGAAGATGTAGAGCCAACTGCGGTCTTAGATTTTCCACCTACAAGTAGTGAAGGTGCTGCTGATGTTGCTGCTCTAAAGAATGCAATCTCATCATTGCAACAAGATGTTTCTAAACTAAAGTCTGGAGAAACTGAAGTAACATCTGATGGTGGTGCAGCATATGACTTTGCAATATTAGGATTATCAATTGCTGGTGCAGCTATAATCTTAGCGATAATTGCTTTAGTAAAAAGAAAATAGAAAAAGAGGATTCCTAAAATCTTGGAATTACTCTAGATTTTGCAGTTACTGCTACGATGCTTATGATTGCAACAGTTAGTACCATCATTACGATTGTACCAAATTCTGGAACAACTTTTGCAGTTGCAACTGTACCTGTTGGTCCAGTCCAGTCTGCTTCAGCACCTGGTGCTCCAATTCCTAGAGAAACAACTTCTACATCAATTGGATTATCATCAGAACCAACTGCATCAATTTGATGAGTTGCTGTTGATTCCATTGCGTGTTGATTAGTTTCTTGTAGAACTACTTCGCCACCTTGTGTTGCAGTAATGTCATAGTTGACATGTAATTCGCTGAATGTAAGTTCAATTTGTGTTCCACCCATTACTTGTGAATCTGCAATTGAAACCATTAATTCACCGCCATCATCACCATGATCGTCAGCTCCTTCTGCTTCTGCTATTATCGTACCTACCATCCAAGGATGTACCATACAGAAGTAAGGATATTCACCTGCTTCAGTTGGACTCCACTCAAATGAACCTCCAGCCATTAACAAACTGGTATCAAAGATACCATCTGGTCCGTTATCTGGTGTTCCTGAAGTGAAAGTGTGTGCTGCAGTGTCAGTGTTTGACATGATTACAGTACCTCCAACATCAACTGTTGCAATACTTGGAATGTAACAGCCGTCTGCAGTTTCTTCACAACCTGGTGCACCAGAACCTGCTGCTGGCACGATTGTGACTTCTGGATGATCTGCATATGCAGCTGGTGTTGTTGCAACTAATCCAGCTACCATTGCAAATAGTACGAAGAGAGAGCAAATTGCTATAGTCTTCATTAAACAGTTTACTTGATCGGATACATAAAAACCTCACTGGAATCTCCAATAAGTAATCTCAGTTTTTTCTAAATTGGCACAACTTTAGAATTCCAAATATAGGAATTCCAACATACATTCCAAGATTTAGTAGTATTATGGAAATACCATATCCTAACATCTCCTGTTCTGAATCAATCTCTACATGATTTAGTAATGATAATGATGATAACATTGGAGTAAGTGTTACTTTCATAACTTCTTTGAATAATGGTTGCTCTCTCTCAAAGTCTGCAACAACTGGCGAGAATGAATAATAGAATTGATTAAAAGTTGTCATAAATGCAATCCCTGAATTTGTTTTCAAAACTGTATTGTCTCTAAGCTCCCTAAGTTGTTGTACTTGTGGTGCTAGTTCTGAACCAAATGTTGCTGTTGCAATGAGACAACCTCCGTTTTCACCATTTACTTTTTCATCATCCTCTGGAACATCAATTGGTTGTGCATTAGCTTCACCTACAAGAATATCAAAAGAAACTATTTCTTTAGGAATTGGTTGGAATAAAATACCTTCAATTGAAATTTTCATTGAATAAGTTCCATCCTCTGGAAACTCTACCTTTAACCCTTTAACTGAACCTTCAGATGTGTGAATCAAATTTGGAGTTTGGAAAATAGTATCCCCACCTTCTTTTGAAATTTCTATTTCATAATCAATGTGTACTTGTATATCTTTTGTTTGAGGATTTAGAAAATCTATTCTTAGATTGTTCAAGTCACCTACAACAATTTCACTATGAGTTAATTTTACATCCAAAGTATTCTTGTCTGTAGGTAGTGTTTGAGTTTCACCAAATGCTGGAACCATTAAAAGTGGAACAAGTAATAACGCAAAAAGAATTTTCATACTATATTTTAAAAAATGATGAATAAAAATTGTACTCTGATTCTTGAAAAAATTTCACGCATAGAAATGCTATGCCAGCTTTAAATATGGAATTAACATAATTTCAACATTGTATAACAAGTTTGCATTATTTATCACAATTATCGGAATTTTCACAATACCTGCATTAATCCCTGATGTCTTTGGACATGGTTTGGGCGGAGATCAAGCTCCTGCAATTTCCTTTGGTGATATGGAAGTAACTGTTAGCACTCAACTAAATCCATCTGACATTACTGTTGGTGAAGTCGATTATGCAAATATGCAGGTTCGTTTCTTTGATACAATAACTGATACTAATCTTGACAAAGTAACTTACAGAGTAGAACTTTGGCATAGTGGCGAACTTTTGGCTAGAAACTTGTTTTATGATTTAGATGGAAGATTAGATGTTAAGATAACACCAAAAGCTGGTTGTAATGAGGAAAATCTACATCAGTGTACTGTTTACCATGGTTCAGAGCATGTTACTGCTCCTGGTGCCTTGTTTGTTCAGGGAATAGAATGTAATGATGATAACTTGGATATGTGTGCAAGACCTGGAATTACAGGTCCAATCTTCCTGGAAGGTGGATTGTATCAAATCCGTGTTGATATTGAAGCAGCTACCAGTCCGAAATCAGTATTGGCAAATTTGTTAAGCTATGAAACTTTTGTAAGTATTGCACAAGATCAAGACTTTGTAATTCAAACTGCCAATGCCGACATTCCAGTTGTTGTCAAAACTTACTATGATCAAGTTGATAATTTCAAATTTGATCAATCAGACAACTCTATTTCATTTGACATGCCATTTGACTGGACTCCTGAATATGTTGATTTAGTTCAAGTAGTACATGAAGAAGTTAGAGTTCCAAAAACATTTGCACCATATGCAGAAGGTAAGCAATTCAAAGGATATGTAAATGGTATAGAAGTCGATCAAAGAGCATTACTAAATGATCCATACACATATGATGATACTAACATTGTTCATTTCCTAATTACTAATCAAGAATTAGAAAGAATTAACGAAGCATTAGGTGAATCAAATTACAACAATTCAAAAATGGATTTGAAACTTGTTCCGCTTAATGCAATTGAAAAACAATCTACTGAATTTTATCTAGTAGATACTACTAACTATGAACCTGTTCCAACAACTGTAAACATCTCCTGGGATGGAAATTATGGTGCAGGTGATGAAATTCCTTTTGAGATTACTTTCTTTGATGAAAATAGGGAACTCATTCGAGATATGAGATATGTTGTATCATTTATTGATGAAAACGATAAAGTCCTTGAGTCATTCATGGGAGATGATCCTCAAATGCCAGGAATAGTAGCTACTGAAGGAATTGATATTAAGAAAATCTATGTCCCCTCACAAGGAGTATACAGAATTGATGTTAGAGCTTTGGGTACTGGACTAGCATATGATGAAACCTATGCAGGTATTGGTTCAGGAATTATTGAACTTGGACCTAGCCTCGGCAAGCCTACACCCGTACCAGAAACACAACCACCTGCAGCAATTCCTGCTTGGATAAAGAACAATGCAGAGTGGTGGGCTGCTGGACAAATTGATGATGATTCATTTGTTCAAGGAATTCAGTATTTAGTTAAAGAGAATATTCTAAAGATCCCACCAACATCACAAGGTGAAGGTACAGGTTCTAATGAAATTCCTGCTTGGATAAAGAACAATGCAGAGTGGTGGGCTGCTGGACAAATTGATGATGATTCATTTGTTCAAGGAATTCAATTCCTGATTAAAGAAGGAATCATGAAAGTTCAATCATAGGTTTTTAAATAAATTCAGCCAAGTGATATTATAATGAAAGACATCAACGACATCATGCCAAAAGTTCCTAACATGAGATGGGGTGCTTTGATGAACAAAGCTCCAACTAGTGATAAAGTTGAGGAGATGAACAAAATTTTCCCAAGTAATGGAAAATGGCATACTGTCTTTGAAGAAAAAGATTCAGTTACAATTGATGGAAAAGAAATCCGTAAAAAAGATCCAAACAAGTGGACATAATTTGAAAAATCTATTCCTCTTACTTTTACTACCCTTGTTTGTATTTGCATTTGATAATGCATTTGGTCATGGTGTAGGAAGCGAGACATTTCCTCCTGTAAATCTTGATGGAAGGCAAGTAACTGTGGAACTCTCTTCGTCACAAAGTGATCCTGAAACAAGTGATGATCAGCAAATTTCGATTTCAATGATTGATTTTGATTCAAAAATTACATTACGTGATGTTACCTTTCACATAAAAGCTGAGAAAGGAAGCCAATTTCTTTTTGAACAAGAATTCAAAGCAGATAATGGTTTTCTAGTATTCAATTTTGTTTCAGAAGAAACTGATTCAATTGTAATAGAGGAAGAAAGTGAGAGTAATCTCTTTGGTTCCCTGCTAGGATTAGATAGTAGACTGATTCATGTAAAGGGACCTAAACTCAGTGAAGGAGGACTGTACAAATTTGATATCAGTATACTTACTGCAGATGGCTATTCAAAGACACTTGATGAACCGCTAGTATTCAACGCTGGAATCTCTATTGCCCAAACCTCTAGACATGATTTTGTTGATCCAAATTTTGGAAACCAGAAAATTGATGTGGTTACTTACTATGATGAAATTTCTGATTTTGAATATGATTCTGATTCAAAAGAAATCAGTTACTCTATGCCTTTTGAATGGAGTTATACTAACATCAATCAAACATCAGTTGTACATGAAGAACTAGTAATTCCAAAGACGTTTGGTGATTTACTTGTATCTGGATTCACTATGTACGTCAATGGAGTGCAACTATCTGATGATGTTGCAACAATTGATGATTTTTTTGCTGATGGTCGTACAGTTCATTTCATAGTTTACCAAAAAGAACTACTCAAAGTTCTTGAAAAAGGTTCAAATGAGAATGGTATGAATTTTGTAATTTCTCCTGATAGAGATTATCCTCATTTGAGTTCAGTTACTGAGAACGGACAATTCAGAATTCTTGTATTTTGGGAACCTGAAAATTTGAAATCTGGTTCTGATGCAAAAATTCTCTTTGATGTAACTGATGTTTTCTTGAAAAACAAACCTGTTTCAACAAATTATCAGTTCTCTGTTACACAAAATAACAAAGTAATTTACCAACAAAGTGGAATTAGTACTGATTCAAGAGAAGAACATAATGTTGCAGAGTTTGTTATTCCACAAGATGTCACAGGAATTGTTTACTTGAATTTTAGTAATTTAGACAATAATGATCTTGCAAGAACAACCATTCCAATTGTTATTGATAGAGTTACAAACGAAAAAGAAATTACAATTCCTGATTGGATTAGAAATAATGCATTGTGGTGGTCTGAAGAGCAAATTGATGACACTACATTTGTTCAAGGTATAGAGTATCTGATTAAAAACAAAATCATTGTAATTCCTCCAACTCAACAGGAAGATTCAGAATCCAAAGAAATTCCATCATGGATTAGAAATAATGCCGCTTGGTGGGCTGCCGGTCAGATAGATGATCAGACATTTGTTCAAGGATTAGAATATCTGATTCAGAAAGGAATCATTCGTGTTTGATCGATACTAGTTCGAGAAATGAACCAGTCGCTTTAAATGAATAATTGGCCAAATTACATTACTTTGTTTAGGCCTGAAACCATACTTGAAAAAAAGTCTACATTATTCTCAATTGTAGTTGCAGGGGTAGTTGCAATTTTGGCTTTACCTGTTATTGCTCCTCATTTATTACATGGTCATCATATCGCTCACATCTTTTTGCATGTTGGAGGAATCACTCTAGCTGTTTTCATTTCAATACTTGCAGGATTTGCATATTATAGATTAAGAACAAAACGACTTTTGCTTAGCTCTATAGCATTTACCAACTTTATTGCAGCTGAAATTGTTTTGTTAGTTGATGCAACATGGCCAAACATCTACGATCTAGAATTTATGCCTCTTTCTGAGATAGGACATTTATTGACGTTTGCAACATTGGGATTACTAGCGTTAGGAGTGTTTAGAAATGACTGATAGAGATTCACAAATTCAAGAAATTATCGACAAGAACCCAGGAATTCAATTCCGTGAAATTATGCGTTCATCTGGATTAAAGAATGGAGTTCTCAGTCATTATCTAGATAAATTAGAAAGAAATGGGATCATCAAAGCTTATCGTGGTCCAAGACAAGTTAGATTCTATCCTCCACAAATTACAGAAGATGAATCAATTGTAATCAAAGCATTGCGAAAACAAACTCCACGAGATTTGTTACTAGCATTAATCAAAGAAGATGGTCTAGAGTTCTCTCAACTAGTAAAGGAGGTAAACAAATCACCATCAACTGTTTCACTATACCTATCACAATTAGTTGACGATGGACTAGTTGAAACAAAATTTATTCAACTCAAAAAAAGATATCATATTAAAGCAAGGGATATGATAGATAAATTAGTTGAAGACTATAGACCAAGCCTACTTGAAAAACCAACTTCAGGATTCGAAGATATCATCAACGCTTTCTAGTAAATCCTGTAAAACCCTTCTATTTGGAATTCTCTTAACTATACTCTTTGTTCCACAAATAGCATTTGCTGATGTCTTTATTCCTGAAAGTGAATACACTGGTTACTATGACTATCAAGGTATTTTCACTGTCGTTGGAAATGTAAAAAATCAAAATGATTTTGCATTGATCCCAACAATCACAATTTCTGTAATTGATACTGATGATACAAAAATTACAAAACAATTTGTTCACGTGCCAATTCCTCCAATGACTGATATCCCATTTAAAATAAAATTTCCTGAAATTCATGGTGTAAATCCTGAACTATTAGAAGCAGAACTAAGTTACACTAAAACTCAAAAAGATCCTATTCCAATTCAAATCATTTATGATAAAACTTTGATCACTCATGATGATGGACATGTTACTGGAAAAATTGAGAATATTGGAAATTATACAGTATACAATCCCAAAGTATATGCAATTGTACATGGTTATGAAAATTACGTCTTAGATGTTGCTCACAACATTGAACGAATTGAAAAAATTGAACCTGGAGAAATTCTAGACTTTGCCATTTATCCTGATCCATCTGTATCTGAACCAGTACGCTTCTACTCTTGTTTTGCACCAGTTGATACCACTGTAATTCCAATTTCTACACAAAAGAATGGAGGGAATTTTGATTTTAGGTATGATTCACCTGGTACATTCTATTATGGTGCGAAATTTGATGATAAAGGAAATGTTCTTACTATTAGCGGAACAAACAGCTATCCTATTCCAACATACGCAAATTTTGAGTTTCCTCCAATTTCTGGAAGTGAAAAATTTTCTGTTACACTAAATGATGAACCAATCGAATTTATTCAAAGTATGGATGAAATGGGATTTTGGCATGTTGCGTTTGATGTCAAGCCCCAATCTCAAGGAGTTTTGAAAATTTCAGGATTTGACAAAGGATTGCCACCAGAACTTCCAACAATTCCTGTATGGGTAAAACAAAATGCTGATTGGTGGGCAACACAACAAATTTCAGATTCAGAATTTTTAGAAGGAATTGATTTTCTTTTTGAAAAACAAATTCTATCTGTTCCTTCACGTGAGGTAGTTACTGAGTCACAATGGGAAATTCCACAATGGGTACAAAATCCTGCAACTTGGTGGTATGAAGAAAAAATTACTGACGAACAATTCTTGAACATAATTGAGAATCTAGTTCAACGAGAAATTATTGTAATCTAATCTAGAACCACTGGTACATTTCTCGAATGAACCAGTTCTCTATTTATTCCAAAAATGACATTCTAGGATATGGCACTTAGGGAGAATCATGTAAACTATTCGGTATCAAATGAAGAGATCAAAAAACTCAGTGAGCAAGCTCAGAAATATGCTGACAAACTAAATGCAGTTTTTGATGAATCGCACAAAGTTGTGATTGGTCAGCAAGACGCTTTACAGAAAATTCTCATTTCAATAATTTCAGATGGCCATGTGCTTTTAGAAAGTGTTCCAGGTTTGGCAAAGACTTTGATGGTAAAGACAATGGCACAAATTTTCAATGTTGATCACGTTAGAATTCAATTTACACCAGATTTGCTTCCAGCAGATATTCTGGGAACAAAAATTTACAAGAATGCTTCAGGTTCATTTGTAACCCAAAAAGGCCCAATCTTTCATAATTTTGTACTTGCTGATGAAATCAACCGTGCACCACCAAAGGTTCAATCAGCTTTACTTGAAGCAATGCAGGAGAGAAATGTCAGTATTCACGGAGATACATTTGAACTAAAAAAACCATTTCTAGTCCTTGCAACACAAAACCCTATTGAAAATGAGGGAACATACAAGCTTCCTGAAGCACAAGTTGATAGATTTGCTTTGAAAATTTTAATTGACTATCCTTCAAAACAAGAAGAGCTTGAAATAATTGAAAAGAATTCATCATCACAAGAAAATACTGTAAAAACAGTAATCAGTCCTGAAGAAATTTTAGAAATTCAAAAGTTCAATGAGAAAATTTATGCTGATAAAGTAATTACAGAATACATCGCAGACATTGTAAATGCAACAAGAAATCCAAAAGACTATGATTTGGATTTAGAAAACATGATAGAGTTTGGAGCATCTCCTAGAGCATCAATCTGGTTAATGAGAACAGCAAAAGCAAATGCCATGCTTAATGGAAGAGGTTTCATAATTCCTGAAGACATCAAAGCAGTTGCACACGAAGTTTTACGTCACAGAATAATCTTGACATTTGAGGCAGAAGCAAATGGAATTACTTCTGATAAGGTAATTGACTTTGTTTTAGAAAAAATCAGTCCGCCATAGGTAGGCACCATGACAGAGCTTACAGAACTCTTGAAGCAGGTCAAAAACCTCGATATCAAGACCAAAAATCTAGTTGAAGGCATGGAATCAGGTGCCTATAGGTCCAGATTTCGAGGTGGAGGTATAGAATTTTCTGAAGTCAGAGAATATGCTGCAGGTGATGATGCACGAAGAGTCGATTGGAATGTTTCAGCACGATACAATGATCTTTTTGTAAAAGAGTTTGTCGAAGAAAAAGAACTCAACGTATATGTCGTTATGGACATGTCTGCAAGTAACGATTTTGGTTTTGTTAAAAGTAAAAAAGAACTTGGATTTGAAATAACAGCTTCTCTAATGTTTTCTGCATTAAAGAACAATGACAGAGTTGGATTGGGTCTATTTACTGACTCTTTAGAAAAATTTGTTCCTGCAAAGAAAGGAAAAAAACACATGATGGAAATTTTGAAAAAATTATTAGAATACACGCCAAATAGTACTCAAACTGATATCTTTAGATCACTATCAGAGTTACAAAAAAATCTAAAACGAAGAAGCGTTGTTTTCGTTGTTTCGGACTTTATGTCAGATTCATTTGTAAAACCATTACGATATCTAAAACTAAAACATCAGGTCATTCTAGTAAATATTTCAGATATTCGTGAAACAGAGATTCCGCAAATTGGTCATGTGTATCTAGAAGATGCAGAATCTGGAGAACAAATTCTAGTCAATACATCTGATAAAAAATTCCAAGAAGAATATTCTAATCTCATAAAAAAAACAAGAGAAGAAACTGAATATGAAATGAAAAAGTTAGGAGTTGATTTTTTGAATCTCTCAAATGAAGAACCATTTGACGTTACATTTAATCGCTATATTCATAGCAGGAGACGAAAGTAAATGGAAATTCATTTTGAATATCTTTATGCATTATTTTTGCTTTTGATAATCCCTGGATTGTATGTTCTTTATGCAAAATACAATTCTGAGAAAAAAGATTCAATCATGAAGTTCAGCTCGCTAAAAATCGTAAAAAAATCTGTGATGGGTAAAAATTTCCTAAGAAAGCATTTGCCATTTGTTTTGATGATGGGAATTCTTGGATTGGCAATTATTGGTCTTGCAAATCCTCAGATTCCAACATTATCAGTTGAAAATGGAATCAACTTGAGCATAGTTTTGGATGGTTCAGAGAGTATGGCAGCCACAGATTACGAGCCTACACGCCTAGATGCAGCAAAGAATGCCATTAGTAATCTGATTTTGAAAATGGGATCACAGCACAATGTGGGAGTTGTTCTCTTTGAGTCTGGTGCTACCACAGTTTCTTATCTTACACCAGACAAAGACAAGTCAATTAATGCACTTTCATCAATAGAGCAGGGACTAGGTGCTACTGCAATTGGAGATGGACTTGCACTTGGAATAGACATGGCCTCATCAATTCCTGATAAGAAAGGTGTTGTAATCTTACTTAGTGATGGAGTTCACAATTCAGGATTTGTAACACCTGAAGAGGCAATAGAGTATGCAAAAAATAACAATGTCCAAATCCATACAATTGGATTGGGTTCAGTCGAACCTGTTTTTCTAAGAGATGACATCTATGGTGAACCACAATATGCAGAACTAGATGAAGGCACACTTGTTACAATTGCACAGCAAACTTCTGGAAGTTATTACAAATCACTTGACGAGCAAACACTAAATGAAATTTTTGTCAATCTTAGTTCTAATCTTGACTATGAAATGGAGTACTCTACAATTAGAGATTGGTTTATAGCTGCTGCAATTGGATTGTTGTTGATTGATGCTTACATAATTTATGGCAGGTATAGAATTGTCGCATAAGTTTTCATTTTTCAAAAAAGAATTTGCCACAATCTTTCTTCTCTTGCCGCTACTTCTTGTAAATCCTGCATTTGCGGAGTCTACAGAAATTCAAATGGATTGGTTAATTGAAGGACAACTTGAAGAAAAAAATGTTACAACACAAGAGGCTGAAATAGTTTCAAACTATGAAGAACTAATAGAAAAAGAAGCAAAACCAATTTATGACAAATTCATTACCGGTAACAAGTATTCAATGGGTGATTACAAAATCACAATTGATTCTGAAGAAGGTCAAGTTTTAGCTGGAATGCTAATTGAACAACGTGATCTTAGACAAGAAAGTTTTCAACATAAAATAAAATATTATGACAGATTTTCAGACGGCTATGTCCAAATTGCTGAAGCCCTGTTAGATCCTATTGGAGATTCCAGATATCTAATCAAAGGTCAGGCTTTTGACTATAATCCAAACTCAAATCTGGAGCTTTTTGTGCTTGAGCGTGGCTATACTATGGATAATTTGGAGGCAATTCCAAATGATATCTTTACACCAAAGGAATTCACACTAGGACGACAATTAATGGATGAAGCTACACGTAGTGGTGAAGGTGAATTTGATCTAAGAGAATATTCTCCAAACTATCTCTTACTCAATAAAGAACAAATTCAAGAAAGAATGAATGAAGCATTCTCAGAACAAACTTCACAACTCTTTGATGGAATATTGTCTGGAGAACAACTCCCACCTGGCAAACTACCTGAACTTGGCATAGGAGTTTCTTCACCTACAAGTGAGTCTGAAAGTATATTTGATAATTTCAAATTTGAAAAACCAAAATTCGAAAACACAAGACATGTACGTGATTCACTACAGAGCAATCCATTCCAGATAACCGATCCTGCACAAAGCCTTGAAAATATTTCATTGCTATTGATGATTCCAGTATTTGTTGCATTGGCAGTATTTGGATATCTATTACGCAAGAAATTATCTCAAAGAAAACCTCAAGAACCAGTATTACTTGTATCAAAACCTCAAACTGACTTTAGAGAATTAACTCAACAAATGATACACAAATCTCAAAGTCTGTTTGATAACCACCAAAGAAAAGAAGCTTTTGAAGCTCTCAGTCAGGCAATCAGATACTATTATTCACAAAACATGGAAATTTACAAAGAAATGACAAACCATGAATTACTTAGTGTACTCAATAAGTCAAAGTCTGATGCATATGGTAAGGTAAGAGGCTGGTTGTTGCTTTGTGGAAGTGTAGAGTATGCAAAGTATGATTCTAGTGATGCTGACTTTAAAGATGCACTATCAAAATTCACAAAGGAGGTTTCTAAATGATGAATCTCAAAACCACTTCATTATTTGGAATTACTCTTCTCTTAGTTGCAATTTCACTTCAAAGTCCAGCTTTTGGTGATAATTCTGAGCCTGGAGTATTCCCTGATTGGGTAAGACAGGCCACCTCTATCTGGATAAATGGACAAATCTCTGACTCTGAATTTTTAGCACTAATTCAAAATGTTCTTGATAAAAACATCTTACCTGATGAGATAGAATCCCAAGAAATCCTAAAAAATACTGCAAAAACCGTAATTCAAGATATCCCAGAATTATACGAAGAAAAAACTGCAGAGCTGATTCCATACTGGGTAAAAGATAGAGCAGAATGGTGGATTGATGGAAAAATAACTGATCTACAATTTCTTAGAACAATACATTACTTGAGAGAAGTTGGATATTTGGAATACAATGCTGAACAAAGTATTTTTTCAAATAATCAAACATTCCAATCAAGTCTTGAAAAGTATTTGTTAAATGACAAAGAAATTCTGAATATTACTAAAGAAACAAAGTGGAGAATGTTTTCTACTGAATATGAATTTGAAGAAAAAGAAGGTGTTGTAGACTCTGTAAAAATCATCTTCAATGATATTACCAGAGTATATGAACCAATTTTCTACAAATTCAAAGTACCCACACTAACATTGGAAATATCTGAATTTAACAACAAAAATGATCTAAATAACTATTGGACTTCTTTTGAAAATAAAGATAAAGTATTTGATTCAGCATATTTTACTGGAAATCCAAATAAAAATTCTGAATGTTTGTTTAATTACACTGCAGAAGGTGCATTAACTTCCTGCATCTATGACAATTTCATAGTACATGTTGTAATATTTGATCAACATAATGAATACTACAATTATGATGATTCTAATCTGATTTTAGATGAAAACGAGCCTACAACTAGGTTTATGAGTGAAATTTTGAAAAAAATTGCTCATTACAAAAATGATTACATAAACTCTCAATTGTAC
>Ga0129342_1000539_pt1 | contig 16284 bp, 14 predicted proteins | sample CPBDNA_5_FD_94426 | JGI IMG/M metagenome (GOLD analysis project Ga0129342, IMG submission 94426) | Freshwater to marine salinity gradient microbial communities from Chesapeake Bay, USA - CPBay_Sum_15_0.2_DNA | ecosystem: Environmental > Aquatic > Marine > Coastal | place: USA: Chesapeake Bay...
AAAAACAGAAAGCTATATACAGCTTTAAAGGAAAAACCATTGCCAATAAAAAATTAGAAAAGCTCTAATAAATAGACTGTTACAATTATAATATTTATTATATTCGCTCCCTCTAAGATTGAATAATGCAATACTTGAATCAGTTTGTAATTAATTTTGCAGGCTTAAAATTAGGCAATCATGAATTTAAGTTTCATCTTGACAATACGTTCTTTGAACATTTTAATTATAATGACTTTAATAGTTGTAAAATCACAACAAATATTATTTTAAAAAAAAAATCTAATCTTTTAGAATTGAACTTTTATTCAAGCGGAACGATTAATCTAAATTGCCACGTTTCTAACGAACCTTTCAATTTTCCCCATATAAATAATTTTAATTTAGTGGTTAGATTTAGCTCTGACTCAATTGATGATAATGAAGAGTTTTTGGTGCTGCCAGTTGGTTCTTCACAAATTAACGTTTCACAATACATATATGAAATGATAATATTATCTTTGCCAATTAAAATTATACACCCCGGAGTTGAAGACGGGACGTTAAAGTCTAAAACGTTAACAATGTTAAGGGATTATGAAAAAAATATTCATAAAACAGATAATAAAATTGATCCTAGATGGGATAAATTAAAAGATTTAATATAAAAAATTATGGCACATCCTAAAAGAAAGATTTCAAAAACTAGAAGAGATAAAAGAAGAACTCATTACAAGGCTCCTGAATCTCAAATAGCAACTTGTAAAACAACAGGTGAATCGCACTTATATCACAGGGCTCACTGGCATGAAGGAAAATTGTACTATAGAGGTAAAATACTAATAGATAATACATTAGAAGCAGAAGCATAGTTTTTAAAATCTGTTTTTTATCATTTTTTTATCATTTTTTATCATTTTTTATCATTTTTTTGCCATTTTTGATCAAAATTCTAATATTTTGTTTTGAATAGATTGAATGCTTCGATATCAGCAATAGGGTCTTATTTGCCAGAAAAAATTCTGACCAACTACGATTTAGAAAAAATAGTTGATACTAATGACGATTGGATAATTTCAAGAACTGGAATTAAAGAAAGAAGAATATTAGATAAAGGCCTTGGAACCTCTTTTATGGCTATTAAAGCAGCTCAAAGCATAATTAAAAAAGAACAAATAAATCCACTTGAAATTGATCTTGTTATAGTTGCCACTATAACACCAGACATGCATGCTACTGCAACGGCCGCTTATGTTGCTTCAGAAATTGGTGCTTTCAATGCATTTGGATTTGATATTAATGCAGCCTGTTCTGGTTTTTTATATGGAATGTCAACAGCTTCAGCTTTTATTGAATCTGGAAGGTATAAAAAAGTAATACTGATAGGCGCAGATAAAATGTCGTCAATTGTAGACTACTCAGATAGGAATACATGCATCATTTTTGGCGATGGAGCAGGTGCTGTGCTTTTAGAACCAAACAATGAAGGGTTGGGTGTTCAGGATGAGTATTTAAGATCCGATGGGTCGAATAGAGATCTTCTAAGAATTGAAGCAGGAGGGTCACAATTACCAACTACAAAAGAGACTTTAGAAAGTAAAAAACATTTTATTTTTCAAGACGGCAAAAATGTATTCAAACATGCTGTTTTTAATATGGCTGATGCTTCTGAACAAATTATGAAAAGAAATGGATTAACTAACTTAGATGTAAGTTTTTTGGTTGCACATCAGGCTAATAAAAGAATTATTGATGCTACATCAAATAGAATGGGAATTGCTGACGAGAAGGTTTTGATGAATATTCATCGATATGGTAATACAACAGCAGCAACTATACCATTAATTCTTTCAGATTTTGAATCTAAATTTAAAAAAGGAGATAATATAATTTTTGCTTCTTTTGGAGCTGGCTTTTCTTGGGGAGCTATGTTTTTAAAATGGGCATATAATCACTAACAATTTTTTATTATGAATATTAAAGAAATCCAACAATTAATCAAGTTTGTATCTAAGTCAGGAGTAAGCGAAGTAAAAATAGAGTTGAAAGATCTTAAAATTAGTGTAAAAACTGGTTCAACTCCAAAAGTTGTACACAGCGAACCTTTATTAGTTAACCCTCATCCAATTCCTCAAGCTTCTTTGGATCAGGATGAAGAAAGTCAAAATCTTTCTGATTATGAAATTACAAATAAAGAAGATAATTTAATTATTATTAAGTCCCCGATCATTGGAACGTTCTACAGAAAACCGTCTCCTGATAAGCCAAATTTTGTCGAGTTAGGAGGCTCTATTAGTGAAGGAGATATTCTATGTGTAGTTGAAGCAATGAAGTTGTTTAATGAAATCGAGTCTGAATACTCAGGTAAAATTGTAAAAATTTTAGTAGAGAATGCATCTCCAGTTGAGTTCGATCAACCATTGTTTATAGTTGACCCATCTTAATTAGTTATATATGTTTAAAAAAATATTGATTGCTAATCGTGGTGAAATAGCCCTTAGGATTTTAAGAACATGTAAAGAAATGGGGATAAAAACGGTAGCGGTATATTCAGTTGCTGACAAGGAAAGTTTACATGTTAAATTTGCCGATGAAGCAGTATGTATTGGCCCCGCAAATAGTTCAGAATCATATCTCAAAATATCCAATATTATAGCTGCAGCAGAAATTACAAATGCCGATGCAATACATCCAGGTTACGGATTTCTTTCAGAAAACTCAAGGTTTTCTAAAATTTGTGATGAACATAAAATTAAATTTATTGGAGCTACTTCTCAAATGATAGAAAGAATGGGAGACAAAGCTTCAGCCATTGCAACTATGAAGGCTGCAGGTGTGCCAACCATCCCTGGTTCTGAAGGACTTATAGAGTCTTTTGATAAGGCAAAAAAAATGGCTAAAAAAATTGGATACCCAGTCATGATTAAAGCTACTGCTGGAGGAGGAGGAAAAGGTATGAGAGCGGTTTGGAATGAAGATGAATTTTCTGATTTATGGGAAAGCGCTAAACAAGAGGCAAAAGCAGCTTTTGGAAATGATGGCATGTATATGGAAAAGTTTGTTGAAAACCCAAGGCATATTGAAATTCAAATTGTTTCTGACAAATCTGGGAAAACCTGCCATTTGTCTGAAAGAGATTGTTCAATTCAAAGAAGACATCAAAAACTTACAGAAGAAACACCCTCTCCTTTTATGACAGATGATTTAAGGAAAAGGATGGGTGAAGCCGCAGTAAAGGCTGCTGAATTCATTAAATATGAAGGAGCAGGAACTGTTGAGTTTTTAGTTGACAAGAACAGAGATTTTTACTTCATGGAAATGAATACTAGAATTCAAGTTGAGCATCCCATAACTGAGGAGGTTATTGACTACGATTTAATTAGAGAACAAATTAAAGTTGCTGCTGGAGTTAAAGTTTCAGGGAAACATTATTTCCCAAAGCTCCATTCAATAGAATGTAGAATTAATGCAGAAGATCCTTTTAATAATTTTAGACCATCACCCGGGAAAATTACAAACCTTCATCTACCAGGAGGTCATGGAGTTAGAATAGATACTCATGTGTATAGTGGCTATATCATACCGCCCAATTACGATTCTATGATTGCAAAACTAATTGTAACTTCTCAAACTAGGGAAGAGGCTATTGATAAAATGAGAAGAGCTTTAGATGAGTTCATTATTGAGGGGATCAAAACAACAATTCCATTTCATAGGCAATTAATGGACGATCCTAACTATCTTTCAGGAAACTATACAACAAAGTTTATGGAAACTTTTGAAATTCAAAAGACCTAATTAAAAAAAATTTTTATTTATTATTTCGGCAATTTGAACAGCATTTGTAGCAGCTCCTTTTCTTAAGTTATCAGCTACAATCCATAGATTCAATCCGTTTTCAATTGAAAAGTCTCTTCTTATTCGACCTACAAAAACTTCATCGTGTCCTTTTGAATAAAAAGGCATTGGATATTCAAATTTTGAGACATTATCCTTAACAATTACACCTTCTGAGGAAGACAAAAGGTCTATTATTTCTGATATTTGAAATGAATTGGTGAGTTCAATATTTACTGATTCACTATGGCCACCCATTACAGGGATTCTAACTGCTGTTGCACTTACATTTATATTATTATCAAGAATTTTTTGAGTTTCATTTGAAAGCTTCATTTCTTCTTTTGTGTAGCCATTTTCTGTAAAATCATCACAGTGAGGAATTGCGTTCTGATGAATTTGATAATTGTAAGCCATTACTCCTTTTTGATTGTTGTATTCGTTTTCTAGTTGCTCTACAGCTTTAACCCCAGTTCCCGTTATTGATTGATATGTTGAAACAATAACTCTTCTGATTCCAAATTTTTTATGTATCGGAGCTAGGATCATGAGCATTTGGATTGTTGAGCAATTTGGGTTCGCTATAATTTTATCTGTTTCTTCAATAATATTTCCATTTATTTCAGGAATAATTAATTTTTTTGAAGGGTCCATTCTCCACGCCGAAGAATTATCAATCACTACCGTTCCTTTATTAGCAAATTTCGGGGCCCATTCAAGAGAGGTTTTGCCTCCAGCTGAAAAAATAGCAATATCAGGCTTGAGATTAACAGCAGCTTCTAAATCTATTATTGAATAATCTTTTCCTTTAAAAGAAATAATTTTACCAACTGATTTTTTCGAAGCAACTAAATAAAGTTCATGAAACTTTAAATTCCTTTCTTTAATTACTTCTAGTATCTCTGATCCTACCAATCCTGTTGCTCCAACAATTGCTAATTTCATTTTAAAAATTTTTTCAAAAATATGTATTTAATTGACTTTTAGAATAAGGAAAAACAAATAAGTCAATTTTAAAACAAAATGTTATAAATAAAACAATGTTATTTTATCACTCTTTTAATTCTCCTAGATAATGAACTGATAAGTTCGTATGAAATTGTGTTGGCTTTTTCTGCAAAATCTTCAGCAGAGTATGATTTATCATCAAATAGTATCACTTCATCCCCTTCTTTGCATTTAATATTAGTTACATCAATCATTATCATATCCATACAAACATTTCCAATAAACTTTGCCATTTTACCATTCAAAAGAACTTCTCCTTTTCCCTTTCCATATTGCCTGCCGATTCCATCTGCATGCCCTAAAGGCAAAGTAGCTATTTTAGTTGTTTTTTTTGCAGTAAAGCCTAAATTGTATCCAACTGAATCTCCAGATTTTAGTGTATGAATTTGAGAAACTACTGTCTTTAGAGACAGAATGGACTTTAAATTATCTTTATATTTTTTGTCATTTCCAAAACCATACAAACCAATTCCTGATCTAACCATATCAAATTGATAATTTGAATAATTTAATATTCCAGAGGTATTTAACAGGTGTTTTTTGATTTTTAATTCTAATTTTTTTTCAACTTTATTTGAAATTGATACAAATTTAGCAATTTGAGTCTTTGTATAATCTAATTGAGTTAAATCCTCTGATGCCCCAAGATGCGAAAAAATATATTTGGGAGGGTTTTTTTTAATCAACTCACATAATTTATTGAGATCTTGTTCTAAAAACCCTAATCTGTTTAGTCCTGTATTAAATTTAATTTGGTAAGGATAATTTGAAACACTATTTTTTTTTAATGAATGAAAAAAACACCTTAGAATTCGAAAGGAATATATACTAGGTTCTAAAGAGAATTTTATAATATCATCAAAATCATTTTCTTGAGGGTGTAAAACTAAAATTGGTAAATCAATCCCATAATTTCTTAATTCAATGCCTTCGTGTTTGTATGCAACGGCAAGATAATCAACCCCGTATTTCTTTAACTCATTTGAAATAATTTTTGAATCAGAGCCATATGAGAATGCTTTTACAACAGCCATAAACTTTGTTGTTGGCCGAATTTTAGATTTTAAAAATTTAAAATTTTCTTTTAAGTTTTTAGTACTAATCTCTAAGATAGTTTCTTTAACAGACATCAAGTTTTTTTTTTATTAGCCATTTTTTTTTTGAAAGCCTCTCTACTTAAAGGCTCGTAATCCTTTTTTTCTCCAATTAATACTAAATCTTTTTTACTGTCTTTTCTGTAACTGTATCCTGCTGGGCGACCAGTTTCAACACATATGGCGTGAACTTTTAAAACCTCTTCAGCAATAGCCATTAAATCTGGCATGGGGCCAAAAGGGGTTCCTTTATAATCCATATCTAACCCAGCTATTATCACTCTACAACCATAATTTGCCAGAGCATTACAAACCTCAACAATTGAATGATCAAAGAACTGAGCCTCATCAATTCCAACAACATCAAATTTTTTTCCTGCACTTAAAATATCTTTTGTTTTTGAAATTGATGTAACAGAAATTTCATTTTTAGCATGAGAGATGATTTTGTTTTCTGGATTTCTGGAATCAATTTTTGGTTTAAAAACAATATAATCGGCACCAGCAATTTCAGCTTTTTTGATTCTCTGAATAAGCTCTTCTGTTTTTCCTGAAAACATAGAGCCACAAATAACTTCTATTCTTCCATCAAACCGACTATTTAAACTCATCTGTTTTTATTTATTGAAATCTATAGTAAAGTAGTTAACTTTAAATTTTAAACAAATGTCCTAAATTTAATTTAACATGACAAAATTATATATTGTTCCGACTCCAATTGGCAATTTAGAGGACATTACTTTAAGATCAATCAGTGTTTTAACCAATTCCGATTTGATTTTATGCGAGGACAAGAGAAGGAGTAAAATCTTAATGTCTCATTATAAGATTAATTCTCAATTAAAATCTTTTCATAAGTTCAATGAGCATAAAGAAGTAAATAATATTGTTGCTCAAATTAAAAATGGAAAGAAAATTTCATTGATTTCTGACGCAGGTACACCCGGAATTTCTGACCCTGGATTTTTAATTGTTAGAACCTGTTTAGAGTCAGAAATAGAAATAGAGTGTCTGCCTGGAGCGACAGCATTTGTGCCGGCTTTAATTAATAGCGGAATACCTTGTGATAAATTTGTTTTTGAAGGTTTTTTACCTGTAAAAAAGGGGAGAAAATCAAGATTAGAAAAGCTTACAACTGAAGATAGAACAATGATTTTTTATGAATCTCCTCATAAAATTCTTAAAACTTTGAAAGACTTTAAATCAATTTTTGGACCGGATAGAAAAATTTCTATTTCCAGAGAATTAACAAAAGTTTATGAAGAGAACACTAGATCTACAATTGGTCAGGTTATTACTATTTTTGAAGAAAAAAATATTAAAGGTGAAATTGTCATAGTAGTTGAAGGGAATAAAAAGTTTAAATGAACTGGGTTGAAGAAAAAAATATAGATTTTAAATCTGTAAAACATCTTTCAAATGAATTAAAAATTAATTCACTCCTATCTGCAATGCTCGTTAGAAGAAACATTAAGACTTATGATCAGGCAAAAACTTTTTTTAGACCAAAATTTGAAGATCTTCATGATCCCTTTCTAATGAAGGACATGGATGTTGCATTTAAAAGATTAAAGGAAGCTATAATTAATAAAGAAAAAGTAATGGTTTTCGGAGATTATGATGTGGATGGAACTAGTTCTGTAGCAATGATGAGCCTATATTTAGAATCAAAAGGGATAATAACATCTACTTATCTACCCGAAAGAAACTCTGAAGGTTATGGAATTTCAATAAAAGCTATAGATATTGCGTTTGAACAGAATATAAAATTAATCATAGCTCTAGATTGTGGAATAAAAGCTCATAAACAAATTAGCTATGCAAAAGAAAAAGATATAGAGTTTATAATATGTGATCATCATAATCCAAGTGATAAAATTCCTGAAGCCTATGCTGTGTTAAATCCCAAGAGGCTAGACTGTGATTATCCATTTAAAGAGTTGTGTGGATGTGGAGTAGGGTTTAAACTCATACAGGCTTTAGAAAAAAACAATCCAAATAAAAAAGAAATTATAAATTATCTTGATTTGGTTGCCCTTGCTATTTCAGCAGATGTAGTTCCATTAATTGATGAGAACCGAATTATGTCATATTTAGGACTTCAAATTATAAATTCAGATCCAAAACCAGGAATTCATTCTTTATTAAAATCAAACCCCAAAAAAGAGTACGTTTTAAGCGATTTAATGTTCTATTTGGCTCCTAGAATTAACGCAGCTGGTAGAGTTAAGCATGCAAAATTAGCTTCGGATCTTTTGGCTTGTGTTAATGAAAGCAAATTAGATGAATTAACTAAAGAAATTGAGGAATTGAATTCTATGCGTAAATTAATTGAAAAAGAAATGACTCAAGAGGCTATTCAACAAGCAGAAACATGTGAGTTAAAAAAATCAATTATCGTTAGTTCTTCTAATTGGAACAAGGGAGTTATTGGAATAGTTGCAGCAAGACTTGTAGATAAATTTTACAAGCCTTCTTTAGTTTTTAGTGAATCCGAAAATGGATTTTTAACAGCATCAGCTCGTTCAATAAAAGGAATAAATCTGTACAAGGTTTTAGAAGACTGCAATGAATATATTGAAAAGTTTGGAGGACATAAATATGCCGCAGGGCTTTCTATCAAAAAAGAGAATTTAGAAAAGTTTAAATCTACATTTGATAAGGCTGTTGAGAAACAGATAGATAATCAAAAATTCGATCAAGAACTTTTAATTGAGTCAACAATTGAACTCGAAGATATAACTCCTAAGTTTTTTAGAATTTTAAAACAATTTGAACCTTTTGGCCCAGGAAATAGAATGCCAGTTTTTAAATCAGATAATCTAAAAGTTAAAGGCAAGCCATTAGAACTTGGTGATGAAAAAGAGCACATTAAATTAAATTTAACACAGAATTATAAAAGTGTATTTTCATCGATTGGCTTTTTTCTTTCTTCAAAATTTAATTCAATTAAGAATAAATCTCAACTTTCAGTTGCATATACTATTGAAGAAAATCATTGGAATGGAAATTCAATTATTCAGCTTAAAATAAAAGATATGAAATAAAAAAAGCCTCTTTATTAGAGGCTTTTTTTTTCGTTTTAAATAGGATTTAAAATCTATAAGTAAATCCAACGTTCCAAGTTCTTCCCCAACCAGGAAAAACTCTATTTCTAGTATCAACTCCAAGGTATGTAGAATCTCCAGGGCCAGCTACTCTATTGTCGCTTGACTCAGCGAAATAAAAGTTATCAAATAGGTTGTTAATATTAGCTCTTAAGAAGATTGTCTCTCCTGCGATATTTAATTTGTAAGAAGCTCCAAAGTCAAACAATTCATATGCAGGAAGTTGCATAGCTACATCTTCTGAATCAGTGAAATCTTCAGGATTAAAATTAGCGAAAAGATTAGAAGCGCTAAACATACTAACGTTGAATTTAAACAAATCTGAAGGGCTAACAACTAAATTTATTCTTGAGGTTGTTTGAGCCGCATCTCCGACTTTAACTCCGTCTAAGTAAACGGTAGAAGAACCAATTAGTTCACGACTTGTATTGAACACGTCAGCTGTAACATCGCTTCCATATTCGTAGTTTCCTAATGACAACATTCCTTCAACTTTTACAAAAGGACTGATCTCATAAACACCATCAAATTCAATTCCAGTATGGATTTGTTCTATTCCATAGTAGTTTGCAGTACCATTTATTCCATTAACTCTAACCCCATCAGAAAGGAATCTGTCTTTCCAGCTGGTTCTGTAAAGGTTAATGTTGAAATTTAAGTTGTTAGACCTATAGCCGTATCCAGCTTCAAGTCCAACTACTTTTTCATTTCTTAAATCGGGATTTAGAATGTTAGCAAAATTTATCCATACTGCATCAAAATTAGGCTGTTTTGAATAGTAACCAGCGTTGACATATACGTTGTTTTTTGCATCTATATTAAAGTTTGCGCCTCCTTTAATGTTACCTCCAGTTATATTTTTCCAAGCTGATTTTTGATTTTCAGGGGTGTATATGAAAAAATCTTCTCTTTGAAACCCTTGGTTAGAAAAAGCGCCTTGAAAAAATACCGATAGATCGTCATTTTTGTATTCAAGTTGTCCAAATACACCACTCCATCGAACATAACCATCATTGTGGTAACTGACTTTTTCTTCCTTGTCTGTATCTCTAAAGACATTCCATAATTCTCCAAGGTTTGAGCTGTAAGTTTTAATTCTAACCGCGCTTCCTCCTGAGTAATTAGTGTTATCAAAATCTCTATAACCATCCGCTCCTAATAAATTATCAATTCTTTGGTAATGAATACCACGGTAAGTTCTTAAATCAACTCCAAAATCAAGTGTTAATTTGTCAGAAAGTTGTTTTTTTAAATTTATAAGTGAACCAACAAAATTATGTGAGTTTATACCAGCTCGTCTAACAAACCCGTTTCTTCTTACACCATCAACAGTTGCACCGTCATCATTGACAAGATAAAGACCTGTAGCTGAGTCAAGATGATTTTTATAGCTGAAACCACTACTGAAGTTACCACCAATTCCACTATTTGATTTAACAATTTGATCCCATTCAACCTCTCCAGTTAATTGATTTCTGAATCTCGAGTCACTAGCAAACCTTCCACCTAAACGTCCAAGGTCACCAGTTCCTCCACCTCTACCAATAGAGTAGTAAGCAGAAGCTGAAAGATTAGTAGTGCTATTGATCTTGTATTCCCAATTTACTGAGGCAATAGGTTTATGGTAAAAGTTTCTTCTCCAGTTAAATTCTTGACCATTTAAATACCCATGATTGTAATTATATCTAATACCATACTTTTCATAGTCCCCAGCAGTAGCCATGTTGAAATAGCTTCCAGTTCTTTGGTTATGAACTTGTGGAGCTCCAGTAACAATTACCTGAACATTATGTTTGTCATCATCCGATTTCCAACCGTAACCTAAGAAGTAGTTGTACCCTTCAAAAGCTGTTCCGTTAACATAACCATCCCCCTCAACTCTTGAAAAAAGGAATGATAGAGCACTTCCGCCATCCATCTCACCAGTGTTATAAGACATTACGGTTTTCATGTATCCGTCATTACCAACGCTTGCAGCAATTTTACCTCCTCTGGTTAGTTCAGTAGATTTTGTTAAAACATTGATAGTTCCTCCAACAGATGATATGGCAAGTTTTGAAGAACCAAGACCTCTTTGTACTTGCATTGCAGAAACTACATCTGAAAGTCCAGACCAGTTAGACCAATAAACTCTACCGTTTTCCATATCATTAACAGGAATACCGTTAATTAAAACGGCAGTATTTTGTGAATCAAAACCTCTAACATTAATTCTTGAGTCACCAAAAGCTCCACCTGCTCTGGTTGCATAAACACCAGGTGTGGCATTAAGCATTTCCGGAAGCTCTAAGTTCCCAAGTCTTTCTTGAATGTCTGAGGCTGTTAAAGTTGAAACAGCAACTGGTGTTTCTCTGTCAATTGCGAAGTCAACAGTTCCAAAAACAGTAATTCCCTCAAGCTCATTAGCACTTGCTACAAGAGCAACGTTACCTAAATTAATTCCGCCATTAAAAGATATTTCTTGAGTATCGTATCCAATATAGGAAACCATAAGCGTTCCTGAACCAGAAACATTTATTGTGAAAGATCCATTGAAGTCGGTTGAAACTCCGTTTGAAGTTCCTTTAACAAGTACTGTAGCTCCTGGAAGGGGAGATCCCAACTCAGAATCAACAACCGTACCTGTTATAGCATTTTGAGCGTAGCTAAAGCCTGATATCAGGATAGCTGTGAAAAGTAAGATTATTTTTTTCATATATGATTATGTGTAGTTATTGTACAAATGTGACTAAATTTTGTTAAACAAGTGTTAAAAAAACATTACTTTTTTTTAACAAATTGTGTGTATAACTTGGCTTATTAAAGGATTCTTTTTTTTTTTTTGAAAAAAAAGTAGGCATACTATTAATCTGACAAGTATTTTTTTAAGAGAGATGTCGTTGATCTGTCGTGCTTAGAAACTTTATTTTGATTTATTTCATCTAATACTTTAGAAGCCAATTGTTTGCCAAGCTCAACTCCCCATTGATCGTAACTAAAAATATTCCAAATTATTCCTTGAACAAAAATTTTATGCTCATACATTGAAATTAGAGCTCCAAGATTTTTAGGGGTTAATTTATCAATAAGGATCGTATTCGTAGGCTTATTACCTTTAAAAACCTTGAAGGGTTTTAAGAAATTAATTTGCTTTTGAGTCATTTTAGAATTTTTCAATTCTTTATCAACCAAACTTTCACTTTTCCCCAACATTAAGGCTTCAGTTTGTGCAAAAAAGTTTGACATTAGCTTATGATGTTGTTTGTTTTCTTTGTGTAAAGGAAATTTAAATCCAATAAAATCGCATGGGATTAGTTTAGTGCCTTGATGAATTAGTTGAAAAAAAGCGTGTTGAGAATTAGTTCCGGTATCTCCCCATATGATATTGCCTGTTTGATAACATACTGGTTTACCAGATCTGTCAACACTCTTGCCGTTGCTTTCCATTATAGCCTGTTGAAGATACGCAGGCAATCTGTTTAGGTACTGTGTGTATGGAATTACAGCTTCAGTTTCAGCCTTAAAAAAATTATTATACCAAATGCTGAGTAATCCTAAGATGACAGGAATGTTAGAATCAAATTCAGAACTTTTAAAATGATCATCCATTTCGTTTGCTCCATCCAGTAAAGCTTCAAAATTATTGTATCCAACAGAGAGACTAATTGAAAGACCTACTGCACTCCACAAAGAAAATCTGCCACCTACCCAATCGTTCATTGGAAAAACATAGTCTGGATTAATTCCAAAATCATGAATAGCATTTTGGTTAGTTGATACTGCAGCAAAATGCTGAGATACAGAGCTTTTGTTTAGTTTTTTAATTAACCAGTTTTTTATAGTATTGGCATTTGAGAGAGTTTCTTGAGTTGTAAAAGTTTTTGATACAACAATAAAGAGAGTTGTTTCAGGGTTTAAATTTTTAATAACCTCAAGAACATGATCTCCATCGACATTTGATACAAAGTGGGAATTAAGATTTGATGAATAATACTTTAGAGCCTCAACAACCATAACTGGGCCTAAGTCTGAGCCTCCAATTCCAATATTCACAACATCTGTAAAAATTTTATTAGTAGACCCCCTCAATTTACCAGAAAGAATGTCGTTTGTAAAATCTTTAATTCGAGTTTTGGTTTTATTTAAACCAGGAACAATATTGATGCTATCAACTTCAATTTTACAATCTTTTTTTGCTCTAACAGCAGTGTGAAGAACAGCTCTATTTTCGGTTTCATTAATTAGATTTCCACTAAATTGTTTTGTAATGGCATCCTTAAGATCGCATTCTTTGGCCAATTCAAACAGTAAATTTAAGGTTGTGTTATTAATTATATTTTTTGAAATATCGACATGAAACCCTTTCCAGTTTAAATTAAAATTGTTGCAATTAGCCCTTTTATCAATGAGATCTACGATTTTTTTGTTTTTAATTTCATCAAAATGTGAGTTTAGTTTTTCCCAAGAATTTGTAGTTGTAGGATTTATTTTTTTTAACGTCATTTAATGAAATCTTTTATGATTTTGTTGCAAAGGTAACATTTGATTTAATAGCATCTAACTGTTTTTTAATCGGATACATATGAGTCATATATTTTTCTTTAAGCTCTTTGGAAATAGGTTTTGCTTCAGGAAGCTTTTGCTTTAAAGGATCAACTTGCCTTCCATTTTTCCAGAACCTGTAACAGACATGTGGACCTGAAGTATTCCCAGTCATTCCTACCGTGCCAATATAATCGCCTTGCTTTACAAATTGCCCAACTTTTACACCTCTTTTGTCCATGTGTAGATATTGGGTTGAATACGTAGAGTTGTGTTTAATTTTTACATAATTTCCATTAGATCTAGTGTAGCTTGAATTGGTTACCGTGCCGCTTGCTGTAGCTCTTATTGGTGTACCAACAGGAGCAGCAAAATCGGTTCCTTTGTGAGGTCTAATGCGATTGCCATAGTAAGCTATTTTTCTTTTAAGATTGTAACGAGAAGAAATTCTACTAAACTGAACCGGAGATCTTAAGAATGCTCTTCTTAAGTTTTTTCCATTTTCATCAAAATATTCAAAAATTCCTCTTTCAGAATCAGTTTCAAACTCAATCGCATAAAAAGGTTTTTCTCTATGTTCAAAATAGGCAGAATGAATTCTATTGAGTCCAACAGATATTGAATCATCAACAAACTTCTCAGTATAAATGATTTTGAAATTATCTCCTTTTTCAAGTCTAAAAAAATCTATAGTCCAGGCATAAATTTCTGAAAGCTCATTAGTAAGTAAAGGAGAAAGGTTTTGTTTTTCCATTGTTTCTGAAAGGGAGCTAGAGATAACCCCTCTAGCTTCAAATTCTTTTAATTGAACCGCTTTAGATTTTTTCTCAGCCCATAGAGAATCCGTTAGAGAAACCACAACATAGTCAATTAAGTTAGGTTGGTAAATAAAAATTTGTGGAGTGTTTAATGAGTCTTTTGATGATAGAATAGTATAAGGCTTACCAATATTGATTTTTCTTATATCGTATACTTTTTTTACTTTTTGAACAATATTATAAATTTGGGGATAGTATAGATTATTGTTTTCTAAAATTGTTCCAAAAGAATCTCCGTTTTTGACTTTTCCGGTTTTGACATTATAATCATTTAATGTAAACCCAAACTGTTTAATTATTTTTTCTTCAACCTTTTTTTCTGGAACCTTTTGTTTTGCATCTTCACAGGAAAGAAATAAAAAACTAATAATAAAAACCGAAATTATTCTATTCATTAATATTTATTTTAAAAGGATGCTTCAGGCCTCTAAATTCTTCTAAATCAGCTTCAATTGACCCAATTCTTAATCCAGCTTCAATTTTAATAGGGATTTTGTTTTTATCGTTACTAACCCATAATGTAAGACTTTCACTGTCTCTAAAAACCCTACCAGATTCTATGTAAGGTCTAAATTTTAAGCAATTAATTTCTCCAAATTTAGTCTTAACGTTTTCATATCCTAAAAATTTCATTCGAAAGGGATAATTTTCAGCATCAAAAAATATAGTTATTCTAATATAATCGTTGATTTCTAAATTGTTTACATCAAAATGATTTCTCAAAAAATAAAAAGTTGATATTAAATCTTGAACATTTTTCTGGATATCTACAAATGTTTGTTTGGAGTTTTTAATATCATTAACTTTTGCAATATTATTAGTGTAATCGTAATCTATTTCAACATTTTTAGTGTAACCACCTTCATATATATTTCTTGTTGATTTTAATGGCTTGACTAACAATGGGTCAAAAAAAGTTTCATAAATATCTTCAACTTTAAAAAAAAATCTAGCTAATCCAGTGGTTCTTCCAATTGCAGTAGCTTTATATATTTTTTTATTATTAAGTTTTTCCTCCGTTAAATCTAATGTTGCATAACTGGCATTAAAAAACCCGTAGTGAATTCTAAATTTTAAAGATTCTCCAGGCTTAAATGCATCGAAAGATTTCTTAATAAAAGGAGAACTAATCCCAGGGCTATTTTGAGCATTGATTTGAAAACAGAAAAACAAACTAAACAATAAAAATGTTTTCTTAAGGCTCATTAGTGCTAAAATAATAAATACTAACTTCTTGAATTTAAAAAATCTCTTAATTTTTTGGTTTTGCTTTTCCCAATTTCTGCTACTAATAATTCATCTGATATAGCACTAATTTTTTTTAAAGATTTAAATTTTTTTAACAATTTAATTTTAGTGTTTTCTCCTAAACCCGGAATAGTATCAAATGATGAATTTAAAGCTTGTTTGCTTCTTTTGTTTCTATGAAAATTAATTGCAAAACGATGAGCTTCGTTTCTCATTTTTTGAATGACTTTAAGAGTTTCTGATTTTTTATTTAAGTACAATGGTATAGGGTCATTAGGATAAAAGATTTCTTCAAGCCTTTTTGCTATCCCAAGAATTGCAACTTTTTTTTCAAGTCCTAATTTTTTTAAGGCTTTAAGCGAAGAATTTAACTGACCTTTCCCACCATCAACTACTATCAAATTTGGCAAATCATTATTTTCTTCTATCATTCTTTTGTATCTTCTAAAAACGACTTCCTCCATTGAAGCATAATCATCTGGTCCGTCAACTGTTTTTATATTAAATAGTCTATAGTCATTTTTTGAAGGTTTAGCATTTCTAAAAACGACACATGATGCTACTGGATTAGAGCCTTGAATATTTGAGATGTCAAAACACTCTATATGAACAGGATTTTTGTTAAGTCTCAAGTCTGTTTTCATTTGATCTAAAATTCTTAATGAATGCCTT